>JACCDY010136592.1_pt1 | contig 22697 bp, 11 predicted proteins | sample 7446391 | NCBI WGS metagenome assembly JACCDY01 (sample SAMN15323451, study PRJNA562643) | freshwater metagenome | isolation source: river surface water | place: USA:Blue River Watershed | collected 2017-08-18 | reverse complement strand
GCACATGGTCTTCGATCTGATCGTCAGCGCCTCGGCTGAAATAGAAGACACACTCGCCCTTCTCCTTGATGGCCCGCTCTAGCATATAGGGATAGTCATCGTCGCTCAGCCCCTTCAAGCCATCGACCCCATCTTCTAGATACTCAGGCGCTTCAACTATCGCATAGGTCACGACCGCCTCGCGGAGCCCCTTCATGGCTAGGACGTGGTTCCAATCGCTGAAGTTGTTCATAGGGAAAGTTCTGTTTAGCAACGGCTACTATTGGCGAACCAGACCGTCCTTAGTGCGCAAGTAGACCTTATCATTAATGATGAAGGTCTTTCCCATGCGGACGAACTCCACGCACCGGCTAGCGATGAAACCATCATCTAACGCGCCTGTGGCCTTGGTGTAGAAACCCTCAGGCGCTGAGCTCGAGGCAATCGACAGGATCGTGTCTACGGCTTCTTCCAGGTCGTCGAAGGGACCGTCGATGCCGCCATAACTATACGACCAATAATAGCCAGCAAAGCAATGCACGTAGGTGCTTCCTCTGTCAGCCTGTCTATCTTCGAGCGCGAACTCTTCATCGCCCGAGCGGATGGCAGCGGATGCCATGTACTCGAGGTCATCCTTGGGCAGCCTTCCCTTAGGCTTAATTTCACCGTTAGCGCGCCCGTAGGCCAGGAGCGCCGCACGGAACCCCGGCGTGCCCAGCACGCCTTCCCAATCATGGAAATCAGACATATATAATTGATGCTCTACGCCCGGGAATTAGCAACTTGGGCCATTGTATATCCATAGAGCAGCCACCGGGGTACGAGACCTATTTCTGCTCCAGGCCGGAGTCTGTCATGACATGCATGATGCCGTTGATCTCGAAGTCCTGGCCGATGCCCACCACGTTGTCGCAAAGCTCGAGGAGCCATTCGGCCGGTCGGTTTGAATAGGCGCCCGTGAAGGTGGCTTCTCCGAAGTAGCAAGTGATCATCTCAAGCGCTTTATCAAAAGTGTCGAAAGGTCCGCAGATTTGGTCATCGACCCAACCAATGAGATAGAACTTTCCTGCCACCTCTTGGACTTCGGCAGTCGTTGGCTCGTCATGCCCGTCAAGAAAATCGGCCGAGAAAACCGTGAGGCCATCAGCCCTTATGAAGTCGTACGCCAGCTCGTGCTGATAACCGTCGTCTTCGTCATCTATCTCTGTCTTTGACCACACTTCGTCCGCTTCCTTAAAAGCCATGACCAGATCCCAGAAGACCTTATCGCCCCTGATTTCATTCCAATTCGAAGGGGGCTCGCTCATCCACATAACCTCTCCGAAATGAGGCGTGGGCACGACTACAATGCAGACAAGAATGGGGTGTGGCCCTACAAGGCAGTCCCCGGCCCGATATTCAACTATTTCACGTAGTATCTGGCTCAGTCCTTAAAGACACGTGCAGGAGCCGTATTAGGCCCCTTTTTACGACTTACCATCACCGGCCGGCACGGGGATGAAATCTTCGATCAACCCCTCAGGGTTTTCGATAGGCATCACGGCAACAAGGGTCTTCTTTCCGACCCTCTTAGGCAGGCAAAGCCTGACCCATTCGGTCTCATAAGCCCTGAGCTTCCCTTTGGCAGCCAAGGGAACCTTCATCAGGAATGAGTCGAATGCGCTGGTGAAGTGTTGCGCTTCATCGCCAAGGACATGATCTGACTGGATCGGGATCTTTTTAGGTCCTTCGAGCTTCGCCTGGGCGAGGGATAGCTGGTCTAGGCTTCCACTCTTGGTGGCCTCATGAAGCTGCAGGAGCGCCTTTCCCGTTTCGTCGTGGAACGGATCTTGGAATAGCTTGCCCGGCTCGGCCTCGCACCAATGGAAGCTGAGCGGGGTCCCGGCGAGGCCGGTGAGCTTGGCGAACATCTTCTCGGCCATGCGATCCGTGATCCGCCCGCGCCCCGTATCTGCCCAATTCGTACTGTATTGGATCGCACCAGAAGTGCCATGCTCTTCCCCGTATTCAAATTCGAAGATGCCACTGAATCGTTCGGCAGCTTCCAAGGGCTTCTTGAACGGGCCTGCACGATCGTTGGACCAGTCCGTACGGAGAGATGCGAAGTAGTAGCCGTCGAAGTAATAGAGCTCGAAACTGCCGCTCGCGCCATGATGCAAGGCGCCCCACCCTGTTTCAAAGACAGGCTGGCCTGATTGCTGTAAATTCTCCAGAAATACTAAGTCGTCATTCAACGAAACGATTTCTTCGACTTCTTTTTCGGAAATCTGCTTCAGGCCCACAAGCTTCCGGAATCTTCGCTTAGCTCCTGGCTTCGCGAACGCTACTTGGAGGTCAATTTCTTCGCTGCCAGCCATTAGTGAAGTTTAGTAAACAGGGGGCAGCAATCAAGCGAGTGGGCTAACGGGTCTCACTTTCAGTAAGAACCTGGTTCGGCCGGAATCGAAGACACGCCCCACCCGCTTGGCCCACCCTGACTTTATCAGATGCGCAAGTATGAGATTTCCGCTCCACGTGTAAGGCGGGCTTCTTGCACTGCCTGGGCCAGGGAGAATCCGCCGCTTTCATACTTCTGGAAGATATCCAGGCCACGATCGATGGTGATCTTCCAGCCCGTATCGGTAGTCATGCTGCGGGCATGGAAATTAGGGCTGTGCTCCAGGGTCCAGTTGAAAGACACCTTTGAGCCAGACAATGCGGCCTGCAGCTGGTTGAGCAGCTCTGCCTGCTTTTCGCATGATGCCGGATCGGACTGGGTCTTGAGATTGATCACCACCTCGTCGCCATCCGGAATCATTTCATAGACCACCTGGATAAGCTCCATGAGGTTCCGAACCTGGAAGCCCGCGCGAATGTAAGGGTCGCTGATGTTAATGATCTTTGCCCCCTTCAGGTGCTTCGCGAACAGTCGACGGTAGCTCCACCCTTTGGTATTCTCGTGGACAATGACATGGCCATGCTCCGGTGCGTCTGATGACACGTTCACCGCGGCAACAGGAGACGGAGCGGTCTCGATGTTAGGCTTAGGCGAAGGCGAGATCGCTGGAACGCCGGACGCTTCGGGCCCCATGCCGGCAAGCGGCTCTTCTTCGATTTTCGGCTTAGGGCCAGCGAATTGGGGATACTGAACCTCCTCGGGAGTAAGAACCGTCTTGTTAGCTCCACCCTTAGCCGGGGCGTAGACGAAATCATTGCGCTTAAAGGTGCTGTCGATGCGGAGGATGTGCTCGCGGACACGACGGCGACATTCCATCGCAAAAGACAGAAGTTCTTCGATTTCCTCAGGCGTCGCCTTGCCATGCGGGTGGATGATTTTCATGAGGCCTGAGAAGGTCTTCTCGAAGCCGGTCTGGTCGCGCGTGGAAACCTCTGACTTGATTTCGAACTGCGACTTGTAGGCGCCAGTAAAGTCTTCAGTCCTGAAGTGCTTCAGGACCTCGGCGATGTAATCGACCACAAAGCCGTAACCACCTGTGAAAAGTTCATGGCGAATCGGCGAGACCTCCCAGCCAGGATTGTAGGCATGGATTCGGTCCAGGAAGGCTGAGTCGATATACTTATCCGGGAGAGGCTCAAAGAAGTGACTATGCTTTAGCATGTAAGCCACGTCCTTGCTCGTATTGCCCATGAAGACCATGGACGCCTCAGCGGTGAGCTGCTCAATGCCGCGCGAGAAGGTCCGATTGGCCATGTAGTTCTTCATGATATCGACCAATGTCTTATCGACCTTCTTGTCCTTACCTGCGAATTCGTCGAAGCAGATACAATCCCAGTATCCTACCAAGCCGATCTTAGCGCTGGCGTTACTGACGAACAATTTTGGCGCGGTCACCTCGGAGCCAGAGATCAACATACCGTGAGGCGAGAACTCGGCGTAGATATGCGACTTTCCAGTGCCCTTAGGCCCCAGCTCGAGGAGGTTATAGTTTCGTTCGCAGAAGGGAATAAGCCTGATGAGGGTGAGCAGCTTGGCGCGACGGCTGAACATCTCGGGGTTAAACCCTACACTCTGCATGAGTACATCCATCCACTCATCGGTGGTAAATGTCTCACGGGCTTTGACATACTGATCCACGTCCACCGAGGCGACTTGGATAGGCTTGAGGCTTTCGATGTGCCACGGGCTAGCCTTCGGGTCTACTGGCACCTCATAGGTAATCTCCGTGATGCACCAGACCCCGCCGACAAGCAGCTTGGGGTATCTCCGGACGAAATCGTCGGGCGCCGGCACCTTGCTAAGACCTAGGTTGGTAAACTCAGCCTCATAAAAGCCTCCCTTTTCGTTCAGTTCGACAGTGACCTTATCAATCACCTTGTGGCGGCCCTTCTCCTTGATGGTGGACTTGACGAGTTCAGCCTGATTTCGGTGAACATAGTGCTTAGCCAGGATTTTTTGGACCGATTCGAGGCCAGTCTTGATGACTGCTTCGTCGTCGGTCGCGCAGTTCTGCCCGAGAAGATACTCAAGGACATAGGTGGGCACCACGGCATTCTGCTTAAGGCCTTTCGTGAGATCTTTTCGGACCACGAGCCCCGGGAAGGCCTGCAAGATCTTCTTATCCAAGGCCGTCGGCTGGAACGGTAAGGAGACCTGTTCTTGTTCAGAACCGTCGGAGTTAGTCGAAGTCATTGGTAAAGGAAATTTGGATTGGGATTTGAATTTCTGACAAGGTGTTCATGACGCCAGATGTACCCGGAATAGCCTTCGAAAGCCTGAGGGTTACTGTTTGGTTGTTATAGCGAGCTACCTTGGAGTTCAGGTTGAAGACGTGGGACGATTCGCGGTTCCTGGGCTCATCATCGGTCGAATTGAAAAGAACTTCGATCTCGGGCGACAAGGCGGTGTCGTCATTGGCGTAGATGGCCATGCATACGCTGATGGGCTTGGTCTTTTCGGTGCACTTCTGTTTCTGAAGGACACGGACGCTGACCGAATTCGTGGTAATTCTCGGAGGGGTGGCCGTGACCTCCACCTCGACTTCATCCAGATCATCAGCGCGTGATTTGTTTATCCGGATGACCGGCACGACTACCTCATGGAGGCTGATGCCTCCGTGGACGTATCGCTTACCGGAGCCCTTCTGCCTAAACATACTTAAGCCTTGTGGGAAAGCGGCAGACCATTCGCCTTCGAGCCCAAGCTGTTGCGCGGTAAATACCTTAAGGCCACGACGTGGGGTAATGGTATTTCCGATGAAATAACGGCGCCCCTTGCCGATCAATTCCGTGTGCTCCGGATCATCCATCATGTTGTCGTCTGTGACGTCTTCCTGCTGGAAGAGGAACCCGTGGTCAGCCGTGACCAGGATATTGGTTCCATTGGCGCTGACGATGGCTTTGATGACCTTCTCCAGCTCATCGAATGCCTTCTCGACTGCCTCCGGAGTTTTGGCCTCGGTGGTCATGCTGTCGCCCACCTTATCGATATGGTTATGATAGATGTAGATGACATCGTTATTCTTCATCATTTCCCTGACCTCGACCTTCGGGGTCATCAGGATGAAATCTTCATACTGCACGGCGATACCCTTGCCTTGATACGCCGACGACAGGATCTTGCTTCGCGAGTCAGTTCCAGTGGCACTGACACCATCCACGGTCGCGTTCATATCTTTGGGGACGATTTGCTTGGATTCCCCTGGCAGAAGGGAGGCCATGCCGAGTTGCGTGTAGGATGGCAAACAGCCCAGCATGCTGTCGACATCCACGACGCACTGGTTGAGTTTTCGCACCTTTTCGGCGAACTCCTGGGCGACCTCATAACGCATCGCGTCGGAAATGATGACGAAGATCTTCCTCCCCTTATCTGCATAGGGAGCAACGTAGTGTGATGCAAATTCTCGCTGTGGGTTAATGCCGTTCATCCTCCACTCCTGAAGACCTGAAACCGCATCTCCCCACCCGTTCAGAAGAGGATAAAGGAATTTATTGACGTAGTGGCCTTGGACCGAGTCCAAGACTGGCCGGGTAATGGCTACATGCTGGTAGGCGCCGATGGAACATACGCAATTCCGATATGCGCGGTCCACCTTCCACCAAGTCTGCGTGTAGGCGGTGAATGCCGCCTCCGGCGTGGTAACGTGAATGCTGCTCGAACTGAGGGCATCCTTGAAGGCCACCGCATGCATGATGGCGTCATAGGCATGTTCATGCTGGCCCTTCCAGGAAGACTGTGCGCGCCGCGACACCGCTTCACGCACCTTCGTGGTCTCGGTCTCCGTGGTGAACAGTTCGATAATCTTACGCAGCGCGAACTTTTCAAAAATCTCGTATATATCAGATTCTCCGAGCTGCTTGAGGGCGCCGGCCTGAGAGGCCGAGTTTAACTGGGTCTCGATGTTGAGCTTCTGCTCAAGGTGACTGGACCAGGCCTCAAACGAGGCCCTGCTGCTGGTCTTATCCATCCACTCCTTCATCAGGGCGGTTGCGGGCTGAGACAGGATTTTCTGCTGATCAAACGGATTGAGGTCCTTGAAGAGCACCACCAAGAACTCGTAGACCGTCGGACTTCCTGACCTATAGCCATAGGTTTTTTCGACCTCGTCCCAGAAGTATTTATCCAGGCCGTGCTTTCGCAACTCAGCCAAGGAATCGTCTTCAAGACCCAAGTTCCCGGGGCTGCTCGACGTGATTACCTTCAGCAAGATGTCTTCGATGTTGTCGTTGGCCTTGAGCAGGACCTCCATCATCTTGAGCCGGATCTCTGGCGCGCGGTCGTCGGACTTGAGGGCTGCGCGGAGCCTGGTGACATTGTCAGCGCGACGGAAGAAGCTGACATGTTCTTCGGCCACGGAGCGGTGTTCCTGAGACAGACCCGCCTCAAGCATGTACAGAGATACCTTGTCGGCCTTGAACTCTGCTCCTTGGAGGAGCAAGTCTAGTAGCCAATTATCCGAGTCGGCCGGTCTTTGCTGCTCGGCGTAGACCAAATACCGTCCTTCGCGATCTGTAGCTAGGCGGACCTTTAGGCCGAACTCGTTTCCATTGAGCACGACCTTGTTGAGACGAGGCTCGTCGTAAGATTCATACTCCTGCTTGAACTCCTTGTTAGCGTCATACCAGAAAACGATCCGATGACGGGCCAGGGTCTGGCTGAGGCTATGGGTGACACTGCTCATTCTTCGTCTTTGGTAGCCAAGCCGGGGATGGGAGTCAAAACATCCCCCAACTTGAGGTAGTTGACTTTGACGCCGTCATCGAGGTCCAGCTCGATGCGGAACTGGGCAGCCGGCAGCAGCACGTCGCGTTCCCACTCTTCGCATTCGCGGACATACTTACGGAGCTTCTCGAGCTCTTTCCGGGCAGCCGTCTTCTCTCGCGCCGATCCAGCGGAAGCTTCGGCCTGGGCCAAGATCTCAATCCTGGAGTTTAGCTTCAGGATATAAGGCCTCAGGTATGAGTTCAGCAGCAGGCTGAGGGTATCCTTTGTGTAGCGGTGAAGGTAGATGAGGGCGCAGAAAGCCTTCTTAGGGCTCTGGGCCATCCAATAGATCGGACGCTTCTTGTAGGTCTGTAGGTGATCCTTGTAAAAGCCGCCCAGGAAGTAACTACGGATATCCGTACCCAGGGACTTTTCGATGAATTGGATGTTCTCGGTCAGCTTATCCTTGCCAAACGTGGCAATAAGGAAGGCCTCAAATCGCGATACAATGTCGTCCTCGAACCATTCGACATCCATGACAGGAAGAATGCCATCGTCGTCCGGCTGGAATTGCAGCTCAGCCTTGGTTTTGCCGACCTTGGCGAAATATTGCTCAAGCGTATCGCCCGCATCAGCCAGGATGAGACCCGGCTTATCCAAGGAGTAACGTCCCATCATGCAACCGACTGCATACGACAAGAATGCGGCCATGTCCTTCTTCGCATCCGCACGCGCCAAAGTAATCTGATCTTCCGGCACATCGGGGAGTATGTCACCTACTAGGCCGTAAGCCTCGATATATAACATATTATTCTTAACCTCCATCTCCTGCAATCTCTTGATGGAAGCAGTCGTACTATCTGCGTAGTTAGAAAATGATTCAGCTATAGATTGGGCCTTCAATCCTTGCCTTAAAAATGGGGCCGAGACAAAGTCCCAAGAAATTTCGGAGTTATCCCAATCTTCTTTTGAAATTTTGATACAAACATCTGCGATTCCGATCGATTCGGATGGCAGAACGTCTGGAACAGGAACTCTTCCGACATCTCCCACCTGAAAGTGAATCGTTGGGCTAATGAGACCGATGATGTAACAAAATGGAGCAGAATTTGTCAGGCTAACTAAAGCTTTTCTTTCGTTTTCTGTCTCAGGGAAAAAACAGTGTCCTGAGATATCATAAAATGAGTCGGCGGGCGCAACTCTTGTAGAAAACGACTTCCCGGATGAAATATCGCTCCAAGTGCATTTAATCTGCGTAGCGACGTCCCAATCCAGCAATGTTCCGTTTTTCTGAGTACGAATTAGCGTACCATCGCCATCATATCTTAGTATAAATTCGTTGCACCCGTACCAACGTCTATACCCCCCACCCTTTTGGTAAGATATCCAACTCTTGCTAGCGCCGTTAAGAGGTCTTGCGTTTATCGAGGATACCTCATGCCACCTTCGAAGTAATAAGTCGTTATTACCGGTTTGCATTCCAACCTTAGGCCTTCCGACGAGAGAAAAAGGTCGCTTTGACGTGAAGCTAGACAACACACCATCAGGTGCGTTGTAAATAAATGGGTAACCAGGAAGTCCTAGAAAATCCGTAGCAATCCTTCGATAGCGTCCTGCGCCAGAAAGGAATATCTCACTTTTTTCAGCCTCTGTTTTACCAGTAACAAGTCTTACAAATGTTGAATTGAATTGGCCTAGCATCCTTTCGACGCTCAAGACGAAAGCTGTTGTTTGTACTATCTCGCCTTGTATTGAGTCAAATGCCGCCGGCCCGAGGTGAGCCATTGATATCAAGGCGTGCTTACCTAACAATTTGCCGCGGAGCTCTTGGAACGATCCCAGAAACATCCAACTCTGCATGGTAACTAGAGCTGCATAGCCAGAGGCAGTGCAAAGCATGCAGCTACGTTCGATAAACATCGAATATAGGTCTGTACGTGCAGCAGGGTATTTCTGTTCAGCTAAAGCCTTAATCAACTCGTTCATTCCGCGCTTCCCAAGATACGGAGGGTTGGCTGTAACAATGTTGTAACGCTGCGTGAGCGCCTTGGCCTGCTCAAGGACGCGCAGGATTTTAAGATGTGTCTCGCGAAGGAAAAGCTGCCCGCCTAGATCCTTAGTCTCGATGGCAATTCGTATGTCGGCGATAGAACGCTCATCGAGGCAGGGCTGGATCAGTGAACCGAAATTCTTGGCCTCTTCGAACTGATGGAGTAGCTTGATGACTCCTTGGTCGAATAAGGCACCCAGCTTTAGCTCCTTGATGTAATCTCGGAGTTCGTCGCCATTGAATCGAATCTCCTGAAGTTCGGTGATCTGCGGACGGACAAAAACGCCTTGCTGGAAGAACCGGCGAGCTTTCTTACGCGCCTTGAAAGCCAGGGCCAACTCGGCCAACTGTGCCGCTCGAGGGCAGATTTCGATACCGTGCAAATTATGTTTCAGGATAAGCCCCGGGATGTCGCTGGCTGGGTATCCTTCTTCCTCGTAGATGAGATACAACAGGTCGAATGCGTATGTCAGCATATGCCCACTACCCACGGCTGGGTCGACCAACTTGATCTCTTCAGGCTTCGCGATCTTAAGGAAGTCCTTCTCGGCATCGCCCTCGATGTAGTAAGGCATGTGCGCCTTAAGTCCGGAAGTTGGGCGATTAAGCAACCAGAGGCGGCCCAGCGAGTTCTCGACCAGATAACGAACGATCCAGTGCGGCGTGAAGAGCTGCGTGACGGCCGGGATATCCTCCGTCGGAACGGCACTCTTACGGGCCATAACCGTGTCCTTCTCCTCAGAAATGTAAAACTGGTACAGCCAACCGATGACTTCTACGTCGTCACAGTCCGAATCCTGAATCTCGGACCTGAATCCTGCGGCGATGCTCAGGTCGCCGAGCAGGTCATCCGGAAGAAGCAATTCGGTCTCATCGTCGACCTTGGCAAAGATCGAAGGGAGCGTGGCATGATAAAACCGGCATGCGCCTAGCACCAGCAGCCGATAGGCTTCCTGCTCAGGGTTTTGGGAAGGAATGTTCCGATTAAGCAGGTCGAGGATACGCCGGTGATTAGCGGGCTCCTTGAGCTCGTCAGGAATGGACCCAGCGTTGACCATCTTAAGGATCTCGGGCTGCGTCTCTCCCGGGGCGCCTTGCATGAGGATCTTGGCGTTAAAAGGATGCCAGCCTTGGGCATCCAGGTAGCGAAGCGCTGTGAGACGGTTAAACCAGGTGTAAGCCGCAGCCTCGATCAGCGCTTTGCGATTCTTTTGGCTCTTCTCGCGAAGGCTAGCTACCTGCTTCTCATAGGTCGTGCGCAGGTCAGGAGTCTGGGCTGCCAAGACGATATCGAGCTTACGCCCGATTGCTTCGTGCAGCTTACGGCGCACCGCAGGAGCGAATGATTTAAGCTTCGAGGTATCCATCAGTTCTGCATGTTAGCACCACTGTGATTTCTGATCTCCGGATTCATGGCGTGACCATTCATCATGGACATTTAAAGTGGCTCATTCGTCTTCTTTCGCAGCCAAGCCGGGGATGGGAGTCAAAAGATCCCCCAACTTGAGGTAGTTGACTTTGACGCCGTCATCGAGGTCCAGCTCGATGCGGGACTGGGCAGCCGGCAGAAGCACGCCGCGTTCCCATTCTTCGCATTCGCGGACATACTTACGGAGCTTCTCGAGCTCCTTGCGGGCAGCCGTCTTCTCTCGGGCAGATCCAGCGGAAGCTTCGGCCTGAGCCAAGATCTCGATCCTGGAGTTTAGTTTCAGGATATAAGGTCGCAGGTAAGAGTTCAGCAGCAGGCTGAGGGTATCCTTTGTGTAGCGGTGAAGATAGATCAGCGCGCAGAAAGCCTTCTTCGGGCTCTGGGCCATCCAGTAAATGGGCCGCTTCTTGTAAGTCTGGAGGTGGTCCTTGTAAAAGCCGCCCAGGAAGTAGCTACGGATATCCGTGCCCAAGGACTTTTCGATGAATTGGATGTTTTCGGTTAGCTTATCCTTGCCAAACGTAGTAACTAGGAAGGCCTCGAATCGCGATACGATGTCGTCTTCGAACCATTCGACATCCATGACAGGAAGAATCCCATCATCGTCTGGCTGGAATTGCAGCTCGTCCTTGGATTTGCCGACCTTGGCGAGATATTGCTCAAGCGTATCGCCCGCATCAGCCAGGATAAGCCCCGGCTTATCCAGGGAGTAACGTCCCATCATGCAACCGACTGCATACGACAAGAATGCGGGCATGTCCTTCTTCGCATCCGCACGCGCCAAAGTAATCTGGTCTTCCGGCACATCGGGCTGCAACTCGGCAGCGAGACCATATATATCAATAAATAGCCTGTTGTTAGCTGCTTCAAGCTCCTGCAGACGTCTAATGAATCTCGCACATTCTGAATTCCAAGCTTCCCAGCTTTCACACAATTCACTTCCCTTAAGCCCAGCAGTCAGAAGCGGAAAGCTTCCGAAGTCCCATGAGCATTCGAAGTTATCCCAATCTTTACGTGCTATATCTACACATTCACGAGATATTTCACGCACTTCTGCTTGGTTAGACTGTATAAATGGCAACTTACCGAGGGGGCCTTCATGGTAGTCAGCCGTCGGCGCTAACGCCAATAGAAGTTTTTCGACTATTAATGTATTCGCAAAGGATAGTGCGTATTCAAGAGTCTCCTTTTTATCAAAAAAACATACTGATCCTTTGGTTTCGAACATTTGACCTTCAGGCGATAGTCTCATCGACAACTGGGAAATTGTTACCGTCGACCAAGTCATGCCTTCACGGAATGAGTAATCTATATTTTGCGGCCTAGAACGCAGCTTCCCTCCTCCGTCAAAAAAGTTTCGGATTCTTTCCCCGTCGCCCTCCCAATCGACCACGTAGTCGTTGTTACCATACCATTTTCGGAACGCTCCACCCTTATTACAAGGGAACCATCGCCTTCCTGTTGCGATCGCCGCAGTCCGGGACGCGACTTTAAAGCCTATATGTGCCAGCGAAGGCTCCCACCAATAACGTAGAAATTTGGAGTTGTCTCCCGTTGCCAAACCCTGGCGCGGCTTACCGACAGAATTCAGCTTTGGTGAATTTATAAATAAGTTAGCCACAACTTCACTCACCCAATATGCAATTGGTTGACCAGGTATTTTTAACATACGCCGGGCGCTGGCACGCATTACAGGATATTTTAGGTCATCTAAGAATCTATGCTCCAAAGTTTCTGATGTATTTACCTCTCCCTGCTTATCAAATAATCGCTTATAATATCCGAAACTTTCTGGCTTTGCGCTTGTTTCTAAGATGAAAGCGCAGCTTCCGAAGTCCGCACCCCATAGTCCGCGGCCATTATGAACTAAGCTGGGGATGAAATTTTCTTCTAGGATTCGTTTTCGAAGGTCTTCCCACGACCCCAGAAACATCCAGTTAGGCAACGTAATCATGGCACAAATCCCCCTAACTACTACCAGTCGGAGATTCCTGACCATGAAACAGCTATATAGGTCGGCCTTAGCCTCGTTAAATTCTGTGGTAACTAAAGCCTTGAGCGCTGAGTTAAACTTGTTTCCGCCCATATATGGGGGGTTTGCGACCACTATGTGATAGCGTTGGGTGAGCGCCTCGGCCTGTCCGAGCACGCGAAGGACTTTCTTATGCGTCTCGCGCAAGAAAAGCTGCCCGCCGAGATTCTTTGACTCGATGGCGCTTCGGATCTCGGCAATGGAAAGCTCATCTAGGCATGGCTGGATGAGCGACCCAAAGTTCTTAGCCTCTTCGAATTGATGAAGTAGTTTGATGACTCCTTGATCGAATAAGGCACCCAGCTTCAGTTCCTTGATGTAATCTCGGAGTTCGTCGCCATTGAATCGGATCTCTTGAAGTTCGGTGATCTGTGGACGAACAAAAACGCCTTGCTGGAAGAACCGGCGGGCTTTCTTACGCGCCTTGAAAGCCAGGGCCAACTCAGCCAGCTGGGCTGCGCGGGGGCAGATTTCGATACCGTGCAGATTATGCTTCAGGATAAGCCCAGGGATATCACTGGCTGGATATCCTTCTTCCTCGTAGATGAGATACAGCAGGTCGAAGGCGTAAGTCAGCATGTGGCCGCTGCCCACAGCTGGATCGACCAACTTGATTTCTTCAGGCTTCGTGATCTTAAGGAAGTCCGTCTCGGCATCGCCTTCGATGTAGTAAGACATGTGCGCCTTAAGTCCGGAAGTTGGCCGATTAAGCAGCCAGAGGCGTCCCAATGAGTTCTCGACCAAGTAACGGACGATCCAGTGCGGCGTGAAGAGCTGCGTGACAGCCGGGATATCCTCCGTCGGAACGGCGCTCTTACGGGCCATGACCGTGTCCTTCTCCTCTGAAATGTAGAACTGGTAGAGCCATCCGATGACTTCTACGTCGTCACAATCTGAATCCTGAATCTCGGACCTGAATCCTGCCGTGATGCTCAGGTCGCCCAGCAGGTCATCCGGTAGTAGTAATTCGGTCTCGTCGTCGACCTTGGCAAAGATGGACGGAAGCGTCGCATGGTAGAACCGGCATGCGCCGAGCACCAACAGCCGATAGGCTTCCTGCTCAGGGTTCTGGGAAGGAATGTTTCGATTAAGCAGGTCGAGGATACGCCGTTGATTAGCGTGCTCCTTGAGCTCATCCGGAATGGACCCCGCATTGACCATCTTCAGGACCTCGGGCTGCGTCTCCCCCGGGGCACCTGGCATCAGGATCTTGGCGTTAAAAGGGTGCCAGCCTTGGGCATCCAAGTAGCGAAGCGCCGTGAGACGGTTAAACCAAGTGTAAGCCGCAGCCTCGATCAGCGCCTTTCGGCTCTTTTCGCTCTTCTCGCGAAGGCTGGCCACCTGCTTCTCATAGGTCGTGCGCAGGTCAGGAGTCTGGGCTGCCAAGACGATATCGAGCTTTCGCCCGATTGCTTCGTGCAGCTTACGACGTACCGCCGGAGCGAATGACTTGAGTTTCGAGGTATCCATCAGCCCATCCGGATGCGCTTACCCTTGGAAATCTCCCCCGTGGCACGTTCACGGAAGTCTTTAATCCAGGCCTCAAGCTCTGCTTGGTCGTTGATGAGAGATTGTTCCTTCCCCTGCATGAACTCCTTGAAGCCGACATAGGTCGGCACCGCCGGCGCCGGCGTAGGCTCCTTGCCATCGGGAGTGGGAGCCTTCGGCGGATTCGCCAGCTTCATGACTCGGTCCAACTGCTGGGGGTGAATTCGATCTCTATAGGCCTGGGCGTGCTGCTTTACCGCGGCGATGAAAGCCTCGTCTTTGATTTTCTGCCGTACCTCAGCGGACATACCAGACACTTCCCTCTTCTGGTCATCACTGAGCTTTGAGAACTCCGGCACATCCTTCAGGCCCGACTCTAGGCCATCCAGCGATTTGGAAGCTTCTTCTTTGGCGGCCTTCAGGAGTGCTTCAATACGACTCTGCGCAGCATCCCGCGCTGCCTTGGCGTCGCGCAGGACGGTTCCGACATAGGGCTTGTTGGAATCGACGAGGGCCTTGATAGGCGCCAAATCCTCGACGGACAACTCAGCGAGGTTGGCCCTTTGTTCATTGAAGAATTTGACCACGCCATCGTATGTGGCCAGCTGAGGGCCATTGATGAAGGCCTTGATCGGGTTAATGAGGTCTTCTTTCCCGGAGAGAAGGGTTTCACCGTATTCCGGGAGATTATTGATGAGGAAGGAGATATCCCTATCCGATGTCTCGCCGATGAGTTTTACGATTCCCTTCATCTCAGAGAAGAAGGCATAATAAGCGCCGCGTTCACTGATAAGCTTTTCGAGCTCCCTGTGCTCGGCCTTCAGGCCTTCGATCAGCTCATTAGCGGCTGAGCGCGCATCATTACCCTGATTCGCCCTGCCGAAGAAGTCATGGTGGAATTTCTTCAAGGCGTTCACCTTGGGAAGCTCGTAGGCGACTTGAAGCTGGATGATGACGTTGGCGACCTTGGAACTGCTGGAAAGGTCGTCCGCAGCCCCACGGCCATCGAGCAGCGCCTGACCTACCCTCAATTCAAGCTTACCCATGCGCATGAGCCGGGCGATCTGAGTCAAAGTCGCGAACCTGCTCCAACCGAACGGGGTACGATTAAAGTGCTCGACGATATCCGATGCCGACAGGCGCGCGCCTTCGTTGATTCGACGACTCGCATAGGAATAGACCTCGTTCTCAGCCTCCGAGAGCGGCATCGCTCCGCCTGTAAGCAGGTCATCTCGCTCCAACAGAACCTTACGGAGAGACGTTTCGTCATGCTGCCCGGGAACCATCTGGAGGTTCCTATATATGTGCTTGATGAGTTCCTGGGCGGCGCTCAAGAGGCGCGTCTTCGCATCGCCAGAACCGAGATTGAGTTTGTTTCCGCCCACATACAACTCGCACTTGCCCAGCAGTTCCTTGACCATCTCCTTGATGAGATTGGCGCGGTCTCCGTTTTGCTTCTGGCGAATCTTGATCGCATCGGCCTTGTTCGGGTCTCCGACGCTCGAGTTAGTATTCGTATACCGCCTGGTCCGCAGATAAGTCCTCACTTGGTCGATGAGCCGAGTGGCGTCGATTGCATTGATCATCAGGTCCGGCGCGGCGCTGTTCTGAATGACGATCGTCGAAGGATTTGAGGCGAAGGGGTGGTCGGGCGTCACGATGTTAAGGCAGATGCCATTACCATCTGCGCCATCTACCGTCGCGCCGTTGACCTTCTTTCCGAAAGAGAAATCCTGTCCGTTCTGGGCATAGCGAATCTTGGGCGAGCCCAGGATATCCGTGATGAAAACATCGGCGATCTGCTTGGACAGGTCAGCGTCGGTGATACTGGTGTTCTTGATCTCCTTTTCGATGTCGATCTCGACATTCGTCAGATACTGATACTCCTCGCCGTTTCGCTGGATAAAGGAGGCTGCCTCCAATTTCGCCAAGGCAGCTTCCACATCAGCGACATACTTACCGATGTTGACCTTCGGGCTGTCGATGAGAAGCACCGCGATGTTGCGCTTGGTGGCCTTGAACTGGGCTACCCACTTAAGGAGAAAGAGCGCCTTAAGGATACGCGGCTCCAAGCCGTTCCCATACATCCTGCTGGCCTGGTCGATCATCAGGTGCAGCTCAGCACGAATGGAGGGCTTCACCCCATCGAACATCTGGTCAAAGGTCGCCAAGCGGCCGACGTCGTCGGCCATCACCACTTTGGCGACGTCCTGGAAGACCGACAGCATTGAGCGCTCGCCCACGGAATGGAACCTGCCGGTGAACGCGTCGTGGTCGGAAAGCTCCTTCAGCGCCAGCTGGAACAGGTCGAACTGGTAGTTGTGGAACGGGTATAGATTGCAGAACTCGTCGCTGCGGCTCCAAGTCGGGTATTCGACCGAACGATCGCCAAACGTGAAGATCGTCTTCATGTTCTCCTTCTCGGCGTCATAGATTTCCGTGAGGGCGGCTGGCTCAGCCTCCTTCTTCGCCAGCAAACGCTTTTGAATGACCTCCTTGACGTCGGAACTGGCCAGGGTGAGCTTGGTCTTGAAGCGCCCCTGGATCTTGCTGATCTGCTCGGCGTTGGCATCCTTGAAGTTGCCGATCAGGCCTTCGAGGGATGCCTGAGACGTGACAAAAATCCATGCCTGGCCGTTGCACTTCGCAGCCAACGACTCTGCGACGGTCTGCAGGTTGAGCATACGGGAGGCATTGTTGCCGATGAACTGGCCGACTTCATCGACGAAGAAGTTGAGCCGGAAGCCGGGGGCCTGTTTGTCGATATACGCCTTTACCCTCTCCGAAAATCCGTCGATGGAGACGCGGTATTCCCTGCGCAGCGTATCAATCGTGGTGGCCGCCTGGTCCTCGGTGTAACCGAACTCCTTGGCGTATGCCTTCAAGAAGGGCTTCCGCTTGGTGGTGGCGATGAATTCACGGTCCGTGTCCCATGCCGTGCCGCTTTCATCCTGGAACGCTTTCTTGAATGATTCAAGCTTACCGGCTCGGTCGAGCTGATACTCGAAGTCGGCGATATAACCCTGCTTCGGGAAATACCCCTGCAGCTCATTCATCACCTTGATGAACACCTCAAGGATGGGCGCATTATTATCCCCACCGATTCCGTAGGCTTTTTCGTCGATATTGAAAAGGATGCTCCGGGACGGGATGGCGCAGACCTTACGCAGGTCCTGCTTCATCAGGTCATCCACCTTGGCGATGATGTATTCCGAAGGGCGCTTTCCGCCTACCTCCCTGCTGCTATCGAGCATAAGGGAAAGGATCTTGAGCAGGTGGGACTTGCCTGACCCGAAGAAGCCCGAGATCCAGACGCCGTTGTTACCCTTCTCCGCCAGGTATCGTTCGATGAAATGCGTGAGCCCCTTCTCCACTTCACGGGTGATCACATACTCCTCAAGTTCGGTGGCCAGCTTGCGGTCGTCGCTCGCCTTGATGACGCCGTCGATCTCTCGATCGACCGGCTTAATGAATAGATCTTGGATTTTCATATTAGATTTTGACGTGGTCGAGGTTTACGGCGCGGTAAAAAGGGTTGTTGATCTTGGGGCTCGGCACGGAGCCGAACAGCCGCAGATGAGAGCCGCCCAGCTCATCCTGGGTGTATTCTCCCGGGAAGAAAATGATGACAGGATGGTTGACCATGGCCGGCTGCAGCGACTCCAGGATGGTGTGCGTTCGCAGGAAGGGATAGACGTGACCAGAGCCGGTCATGAACGTGAGCTTAGCGCCATCGCGTGAGATCTCTTCCACGATTCTCGGCACCAGGTGCGTCTTGGGATCCGATATGTTCTGCAGCGTCTCAAGGAGGTCCTGCTTCGTGAACGTCCGGTCTGCCTCACCTTCGATGAGGGATTCAAAATGCCCGCCTTTCTTGAGTTCGGACAAGACCAGGTCGAAAAGATCGACGGAGCTCACCGAGACTCCGGCTGACCTCAGCCGCATGCCCAAGTTTACCACCATGTCCTTCACCTCGTCCTCTTTGGCGACATCGTAAGTCTGGACGTAGAAAGGGACCTCATGGGCCACGCCCTTCATCTCGATGAAGTCTTTCTTGGTGAACAGCTGGAATAGCCGCTCGGTTAGCTGGGGAATATCCATCAGTGTGAGCTCAATTCGTGATCAGGGATAAGGAATGCCCGTAGCCACCTCCTGTCGTCGTTGACGATGAGTTCAGTGACGGCATAGGACAGCGGCGGACGATGTAGTTTCGGATCTTCGTGCCCGAGGCCAGCGTCGGTGATCCCTGCTTCGGCAAGCATCTTGTACATGACCTGCCTGGTCTTAGACTTAGAAAGATCGGTAAGCTCATTGAGCTCCGGGTGCTCTCCTCGCTTCAGAGTGAGGTAGTGCTCGTAGTCAGAGTGCCTCAAGACGTTGTCCTGATGGGCAAGCTTATCGCGCAGCACTTCCACGGCGAAATCATGGACGAATAGGATGCGCTTACAGGCCGCCAGCCAGGCGATGGATGTCGCCTCATCGATCGAGGCCTGGGCAAGGTATGCCAGCTGATCTTGCGTAAGCGTCTTCAATCGGTTGCGGATCTCCAACTCCATCCGCTTGGCGCTGCCTACGGAGTCATACTGCAGGAGATTGCCGTCCATCACCATCTTCTTGGCCTTCTCCCAGCTGCCAGTCTCGATGAATGCCGAAGCCACCACACGGGCAAGATCCGGCCGCAGAGAGCCTGCCGTGAAGCTGAGGTTATAAACTTGGGGCTGGTGGGTCATCTTATGCCCCTGATTTGTCCGTATTTTTCCATGTCAGATGCCCAAATGGCCCGAAGCCAGTACTAGGGGATGTGACAAAGGACGCGGGCATAAAAAGGGGAGCCCTTGGTCTACCGCGGGGAGGCCTAAAGGCAAACGCAACCCCCGGGGAAACCATCAGCAAGCGAAGGTATAATAATCCAGACCCAGCGGAGCCCGCCGGACGGCGAGCTCCGTCCAGGCCGAGGTATAAACGACGGGAGGGGATTGTAACCGCGCGATTTCGTGCGACTGGGGCCGGGCTGGGCAGTTGAGCCTAGGCCTTAGCTGGGGCCGGGGAGTGGATTCAGCCTGGGGAATAGTGGGCCTTGGGATGGGTACCCTTACCCAGCCAAAGCCCCTAGTTTAAGTGGGTATAAGTGACTAATAATGGGTAAACCATTGGTAAGGAAGGATTTATCCGTAGACTTAATGTGAACAATTGTTCAGTAACGTGCCCCTTTGGAGCCGGGTCGAGGGATCCATCCACCGAGACCGCACCCCCTACCCGCCCAAACCTCGCCGGGGAGACCGGCCACCGGTAGCCCCCACCGATCAAGGCCCCGTTTCGTGCGACTTCTTGGATAATCGCTCAAGACGTCCGTCCGTTGACTCGCCTTCCCGAAAAGGCCAAACCGAACCCATGCCCCCTGCGCCCTCCGCGGACATGCCCATCGACGATGCTTTCGTCGGGCAACTCACCGACCATTACCTAGCCGGGGTGCGGGTGATTCAAGTCATCTCGCATGAGCGTAAGCGCATCCGGAACGCCGCCTTCGCGCTGAGTCGCAATGCCGACATGGATACTTCGCCGGATGTCTATTGCTGGAGCATCGCTTCCGGCGTGCATGAACTCACGGCAAGAGGAGAAGTTCACCAAACCAAGGTCGAGCTGGATGATGAATTAGCCCTCGTCGCCCATGTGCGGGCGACGCCCGGCATCTGGGTCCTCGAAGACCTGCACAGCGTCTACCACGATCAGCCCAATCGCCGCGTCGTCGACTTCCTTCGCGAAATAGCCGGCTCGGCCAAACCGACGCTCATCATCCTATCGACACCCGAGGCGAACCTGCCGCAAGAGCTGCAAAAAGAAGTCGCCTGCATCGACCTGCCGCTACCTGACCTGATGGTGCTACGCCATCTGGCGGAAAAACTGAGCGGCAAAGCCAAGGACCAGATCGACGACCAAGCGCTCGAGGCGGCGCGAGGTCTCACGACCATGGAAGCCACGGTGGCGTTCCGAAAAGGGTTACGTCAGCACAAGGCTCTCAATGCCGAAGCGGCCGTCGTCATCGCGAAGGAGAAAGCCCAGGTCATCCGCCGTAGTCAGATCCTGGAGTACTTCGAGCCCGCCGCAGAAATGAATCAGGTCGGCGGCATGGAGAACCTGAAGGCATGGCTACAGAAGCGAAAGCGTGGCCTGCGACCGGCCGCACGACGCAATGGGCTCGAACCGCCGAAAGGGGTCATGCTCCTCGGCGTCCAAGGCTGCGGCAAGAGTCTCGTCGCCAAGACCATCGCGCATGACTGGAACCTGCCGCTACTGCGTTTCGACCTCGGCAAGGTTTTCGGCGGCATCGTCGGTCAGTCCGAAGCTAATATGCGGCTGGCTCTCAAGTTGGCTCAGGCGCTAGCGCCTTGTACCCTCTGGATCGACGAAATCGAAAAAGGTCTAGCGGGCATGGGGAGCAGCGACCGGACAGACGGGGGCACGACGGCTCGCGTCGTGGGTACGCTCCTGACCTGGATGCAGGAAAAGCAGGAGCCGGTCTTCGTCGTCGCGACCGCGAATAACATCTTACAGCTTCCGCCCGAGTTACTCCGCAAAGGTCGCTTCGACGAAATCTTCTTCGTCGACCTCCCGACCCAAGATATCCGCGAGACGATCTTCCGCATCCACCTCGAACGCAAAAACAAGAAGCTATCGGCGGCCGACCTCAAGGCCCTCGCCGGCCTCACCGCCGGCTTCTCGGGTGCCGAAATCGAGCAATGCGTCAACGACGGCCTTTATAACTGGTACGAGGAAGGCACGTCCACACCTCAACGTGCCCATTTTGAAGCCGCCATCAAAGAAACTAAGCCGCTCGCCCACCTGATGCACGAGGCCATCCGCAAGCAACGCGAATGGGCAAAAGACCGGACCCGGCCGGCGGCCTTGGGCGCACCCGTGTCCTTGGATGAATTGCCACACGTCAAGCTGCTCAAGACGGAGGCCGACTCCGACTTCTTCGCTGACGACCGTCGAAATTAAGCCATGGCGAATCCGCAGACAGGCCGGCCTAAAAGGCTGGAACATAAGCGCCTCCTCCATTTTGCGTCCCTCGACGACCGTCCCCTCGACCGAGACGGCGAAGTCCCGCTCAGCGCGGCCCGTTGGCGGTTCAAGCGGTATGAGTTCTTCCTACGCATCTCGGAAACCATCGCCAAACGGCAAACGAAGCAAGGCTTCACCTGGCGTCCTGCACGGATGCCCAGCGTACTCACTCTGGCGGAAGACTGGACCCTTCATAGCGTCGCCAAGCCCAAGGTGGCATGGCGGCTAAGCTTAACCACCGCACCGACTTCGGCCGACGAAAGCGTCGACCTCATCTACCGCGACAGCAGCGGCAAGAAGCAGCTGCATTCGATTGAAGACTACCAATTGGACGGGGACGGAATCATCACCGAAGAAGACCTGGCCGAACTCGAAGGCGTGGACCTGACCTACGACAAACAGCCGATTACCTTGCGGAGGCATCAGGTGAAGTCGCTACCGAAAGAGTGGTTGGATGACCAAGGGAACGTAATCACCTGCCGCGAAGCCCAGGCTCTTGGACCAACTGATCGCTGGAATTTCCTGACCCCCGGGCCCAATAAATACCGCAGCCTGCAAGCTGGAGGGAAAAAATGGGCAGTTAGACATGAGCCTTGGCCAGGCAGCCGCACCTTTAAAGTCGGCCCGCAGAAAGTCGTGTTTCGCGGGTTGACGGCCGAAGCCGACGACGTCGGCGAAGTAAGCGAGGCGACCTGTGAAATCAGCGGCGCAAACTTCCGTGTGGCCGCTAAACCAAAAATACTTGGGTACAAGGGCAGAGGGGTGGCCGTTGAACTGACCTCCACGGACGAAGACGAGAACAAGACGGTCGACCCCGTCCGGCAATTACTCGAGTCCGACATCGACCAGTTGTCGGTACGAATCGGCACAAAATTCCTGAACTTTTCCATCGAAGGCAAACGCCTCGATCGCCGAGTTTTCTTCTTGGACAAGAAGCCGCCGGAGGGCGTTGTGCTACAACCGCGACTCTTCTTGCAGCAGCTGCTCCTCCAGAAGCGGGCCATCAATCAGCTCCTCAACGCCCCGTTGCCCCACCAGCTTCCGCTCCTGCGTCTCGGAGATAGCGCCAATAACTTCCGCCCTAAGGATAGCCTCGGCTTGGAGCCTTGGACTCCCTTTGCGATCAATGATGACGAGTGGGTTTGGTTGGATCGTCCAGAGCTGGGCGGCACCGATGAACAACGCGACTTCGTGCGGAAGGCGTTGGCGACACCGGATTTCGCGCTCATGCAAGGCCCGCCCGGATCGGGAAAGACCACGGCCATCTGCGAACTCATCGCCCAGTTGCAGCGCCAAGGCCGTAGCCGCATCCTGCTTTGCGCCAATACCCACGCCGCCGTCGATAACGTCATCGATAAGTTACGTAAAAAAGCCGCTTTGGCCGAAAAGCTGGACATCCTGCGGATGGGCAAGAAGCGCGGCGACGCACAGACCGGGTTTGATCACCGCCGAGAGCGCCTTCAAGCACAAGGCCTCAGCAAAGACGAAGCCATCGACTTGGTCACGCGAATGGCCG
>JACCDY010927497.1_pt1 | contig 22704 bp, 23 predicted proteins | sample 7446391 | NCBI WGS metagenome assembly JACCDY01 (sample SAMN15323451, study PRJNA562643) | freshwater metagenome | isolation source: river surface water | place: USA:Blue River Watershed | collected 2017-08-18 | reverse complement strand
CCCGCTTGAGTCAAACGGTAGAAAGACGCACTAACCTTGTAATTAAATATTTACACTTATTAATTAACATTTTGCTTCTTGTTGCCTTGGTTATTATTTGGGGTGTAGATGCCAAAGACATTATCATTGCAGTATCTTCTTTGGCAACCATCGTGGGTGTTGCCATGGTGGCACAATGGTCTATTTTGAGTAACATCACTTCAGGAATTATTTTATTTTTTTCGTATCCGTTTAAAATTGGTGATACCATTCATATCCATGATAAAGATTTTCCTGTTATCGCAGAAATTGAAGATATCGGGGCATTTTATATTAGTATGATTAATAAAGAAGGCGAATTGGTTATTTACCCCAACAACCTGCTGTTGCAAAAAGGAATTTCGATCATTAATCTAGAATCAAAATCAGATTCTGAATTTACTGATTAATGACATTGTAGTAATAACGACTAAGTAGATCACAAATGAAATCAACAACAAAAATTTGGAAAAAAAGCTATACTTGGGTTCTCGTTATTAATGCCATTTACATCTTGTTGTTTTATTTCATAATGCAGTTATACGCTTAAATTATGGAATTATTTGATTGGATCATACTCGTTGTTACACTGCTCTTTATAGTCATTTATGGGGCTTGGAAAAGTTATGGAAGCAGAAATGTGCAAGACTATATTCTAGGAAGCAACGAAACTCCTTGGCATATTGTAGGTCTTTCGGTTATGGCGACTCAAGCCAGTGCCATCACCTTTTTATCGACACCAGGTCAAGCGTATCACGACGGAATGGGATTCGTTCAGTTTTACTTTGGTTTACCAATAGCCATGGTAATTGTTTGTGTTACATTTATTCCTATTTATCACAAATACAAAGTCTACACAGCCTACGAATATCTGGGCAAACGATTCGATTTACGAACTCGATCCTTAGCCGCTGGACTGTTCTTGTTTCAAAGAGGACTAGGAACCGGCTTGACAATATATGCACCTGCAATTATTTTGTCAGCACTTTTAGGATGGAATATCAATTATCTGAATATCATTATCGGATTATTAGTAATTATTTATACTGTAACTGGAGGTACCAAAGCGGTAAACGTAACTCAAAAACAACAAATGTTTGTTATTTTATTGGGAATGGTGATTACTTTTTTTTGGATTTTATATTATTTACCTAACGATATGACTTTCAGTAATGCTATGCATATTGCAGGTGCCAATGACAAAATGAACAGTGTTAATTTTTCGTTTGATCCAGAAGAAAAATATACCTTTTGGAGCGGAATTACCGGAGGCTTTTTCTTGGCCCTAGCCTATTTTGGTACAGACCAATCGCAAGTAGGACGCTATTTATCAGGGAAATCGGTGAGAGAAAGTCAAATGGGATTATTGATGAACGGACTATTGAAAGTACCCATGCAGTTTTTTATTCTTTTGACAGGCGTACTCGTATTTGTCTTCTTTCAATTCAATCCTGTTCCTCTAAATTTCAATCCGAATAATAAAATAAGTGTTGAGAATTCGCCTTTTAAAGAGGAATACAACACCCTTGAAAAAAAATTAGAATTAATCTCAGAAGATAAAAAAGTCATCAATCTTTTGTACATCGACCAATTAAACCAAGACTATGACAATCCTATTCTAAGAAAGGAAATGATTGCACTTTCGAATAAAGAAAAAGACTTAAGAGATCGTGCCAAAGAAATTATTTTAAAGGCCGATAGTCGCAGCGAAACCAACGATAAAGATTATGTGTTTTTTCACTTTATTTTGAACTATTTACCCAAAGGATTGATTGGATTATTGTTAGCTGTAATCATTTCAGCAGCCATGTCCTCCACCGCTTCGGGTTTAAATGCTTTGGCATCGACCACCACCATTGACATCTATAAACGGAATTTAAAAGAAGAAAAATCAGAAAAGCATTACTTGAATGCTAGTAAATTATTTACTTTATTTTGGGGAATTATTGCCATTCTTTTTGCTTGTATAGGTACCTTGTTTGAAAACCTAATTCAATTGGTAAATATTATTGGATCTATTTTCTACGGAACCGTTTTGGGTATTTTTTTAGTAGGAATGTATTCCAGAAGAATTCAATCGGATGCTATTTTCTACAGCGCTGTTTTTAGCCAAATTACCATTTTTGTTATCTACTATTTTGCTATCTATTTATACCCAAGTGGCGAGGAAAAATTAGGTTATTTGTGGCTGAATTTCATAGGGGCTCTATTGACTATTGTTATTGCTTGGCTACTAGAGCGATTGGTATTCAAGAATAAAATCGCATTTATTGAATAAAAAAATCCCGTTTGACATTTCAAACGGGATTTTTATTGCTTTTTATAAAGAAATTATTTCTTGCTCCATTCAGCAATACTATCTCTATTCATTTTAACGTAATCTTGATTTTTAGCTTCTTCAGCTGCTTCCAAAGATAATTTAGCCGTTTCAATTGCACCTGACTTATCGCCTTGTTTCGCTTGGATCAATGATTTTAAACGTAAAAACCAGAACGGTTTGTCTTTACTTAATTCCAATGATTTATTCACATAGACTAATGATTTAGCAATATCAGTATTGGTTTGAAATAAAAAATTAGCTGCCGAATAATAGTCGTTAGCAGATGGACCATTCAATACTTTCTCAATACTGGCCATAGCTGTTTTTTGAGTAGGCACTTCAAATTTCAAGGCTACGAATGAATTCTCCCAAAAAATTTCCAAATAAGCAGAACTCGTATCTAAACCAGAAATATTGATAGTTAAACTTTCAACAGGCTTTGATAAGGCTTCTTCTTTTACAGTCGTTCTTAGTGCCACTTTAGTCTCATCAAATTCTTGAGGTAATCCCCAGTTGTCCGTAGCTGTATAAAAAATGATATCCCAACTTTCAATTCTTGGCACTGAATACAAAGCATACTTTCCTTTTTTCAAAGTTTTACCGTCAATGATAACATCGTCACTAAATGAAATAGTGGTGTTTTCATTGGCACCCGTTCTCCACAATTTTCCAAAAGGAACTAAGTTTCCAAAAACAGGTCTGCCTTTTGCTCCCGGACGTGAATAATTCAATTCAACTTCGGTTAATCCAACCATTTGACTCACGATAGCTCTAGGACTGGCTTGAGGTGTTTTAATTTGCGCTTGTACAGCAAATTGCGACATAAATACGGCTAATACAACAATTATTTTTTTCATAGTGTTTGTGTTTATTGGTTTCAAATTTACAAATTCAATTGAATGATTGGGATAAATATTAATTTAAAGTACGAATAACTTGAGCGCTCAATTCTTTAAAGTGATTGATCACCAAATCGGCCTCATCTAAGTGCTGATCTTTCGAATGTTCGCTGACATATCCCACACAATAAATTCCGGCTGCTTTTGCCGCTCTAACTCCATTCGTACTATCTTCTATCACAATGCAATTTTCTTTAGGTGCAATAGATAACGAAGCTGCATGTTCAAATATGGCCGGATGAGGTTTGGACTTTGGAAAATCTTCGCCACTGACAATATGGGTAAAAAAATCATGCAACCCAAAACGAGTAAAAACACGATCAATAGTCACTTTTGAAGCCGAAGAAGCCAAAATTAATTGGATTCCGTTTTGGTGCAAATCTTCGATCAAAGTGCGAACTCCATCTAACAATTCTAAATCTTCCTTGGTATCAAAGGCATCATTGAAAATGTTTCTTTTTCGCTGAATCAAATCTTCTACTTCATGCGTTAATTGAAACTGTTCTTTTAACGTTTGAAAGGTATTTCGAGTCGAAAATCCGGTAAACGAAGTATACATTGCTTCAGTTACTTCAATATCCAATTCTTCAAATTGTTTGTAATAGGCATAGCGATGAACCGGTTCAGTATCTACAATTACACCATCCATATCAAAAATTACCGTCTGTATCATATTTTTCTATTCACTAATTACTATTCACTAATCACTCTATCCAATAAATAACGAATCACTGTTTCGGCTGCATACAAACCAAATAACCCTGGCATATAGCTATTAGTCCCATAAAATGATTTTTTATAATTTTTCCCATCCGTAGTTTTCAAACTGCTTTCGTCTTGTATCTCAGAAGAAAAAACTACTTTCACTCCTTTGTCAATTTTCACTTCTTTTAAACGTCGTTTAATGGTACGTGCCAAAAAGCAATTTTCGGTTTTGCTAATATCGGATACTTTTACTTTGGCCGCTTCCATTTTGCCTCCAGCTCCCATACTACTGATCACTTTAACTCCTTTTCGTTTGGCAGCAATAATTAAATTCAATTTAGGTGTCACACTGTCAATACAATCCAAAACATAATCAAATTCTGGTGAAACCAATTCAAACGCGCGTTCTGGCGACAAGAATTCTTGGATACGTGTCAATTGCAATTCGGGATTGATGTCCATCAAACGATCCCCAACAATTGTAATTTTAGGTTGTCCCACAGTAGAATGTAAAGCCGGTAATTGTCTATTAATATTAGTAATATCGACCACATCTCCATCTACAATAGTCATGTTACCAACTCCAGCTCTTGCTAAAAATTCAGCAGCAAAAGATCCCACGCCACCTAATCCAACGACTAAAACTTTAGCGTTTTGTAATTTTTCTAATCCTTCTTTTTTAAATAATAATTCGGCTCTTTCTGTCCACTCTGCCATACTATCTTTTTTTTGGGTTATTTGGTTATTTGTTTAATTGGGTAATGGGTACCAAAAATAGCACTGAAATTAATTGTTACCAATTCTTGTATCTGAGGAATTGATAGCCCTTTATATTGAGCTGCTAATGCATACACTTCTTGAATCGTTTGTTCGTCCGTATCAGTTTCCAAGAAAAAACGATCATTCGGTATGTCTTTGAAAACCGATTCTAATTGAGGCATTCGCATTAAATACTTGCCAAAGGAAATGTAACAACCATTCGCCACTAATTCTTTAGCTACTTGTTCATTTTTAGAAAATCCATGAATTAGAATCGGCACCGTGATTTTTAATTTTTTTTTGATGGCAATCAATTCTTGAAAAGCAGCCACACAATGAATCACAACAGGTTTTTTATACTGTTCGGCCAAAAGCAATTGGCGTTCAAAAACGGTTTGCTGCAATTCAAACGAAATGTCAATTCGCTTGTCCAATCCGCATTCGCCTACTGCCATACAAGCCGATTCATTTAATTTACTTTCAATAATCGCTAAATCACTTTCGATGCGATCTTCGACAATAAACCAAGGATGAATGCCAATGGAATATTGAGGAAAAGCATCCTTAAACTCTTGAGGGTATTGGTTGACTAATTCAACCACATTTTCCTGATTGCTAAACGAATGAGTATGTAAATTAAAGTACTGCATTAGTCATGAAACTTTTTTACACCGGCACGAATTTCGATTTTTAAATCGTTTTCTAAAGGGACTTTCGGACAAGAATATTTAGGACTATAAGCACAATACGGATTGTATGATGTATTAAAATCAATCACAATCGTATCGCCTTGCGGAATTTTCAAATCAATGTATTTCCCACCAATATAACTTTCGCTACCGCAAGTCAAATCTGAAAAAGGCAAAAACAAATAATCTTTGTATTGCTCTTTTTTAGACAATTCAATATTTCTATATATATTCAATTTGAAAAACTGACCGTCAATGTTAAAATGCGCTTCTCCGTATTTCACATAAACAGGTTTTCTATCGGTTGAAGTTTTCATTTCAAACGGTAGCTCGTTTTCGGTGCGAATGAATTTAGCTACCACAAAAAACTTTTCATTAGCAGGATAAAAATCCAGGCTTTTGAACACTTTCAAATCATCGGGTAAAAGTGGACTTGTCTTTGCATCAGCATATTCGGCATTCAATTCATTTTGAAACCTTTCCACTGCAGAAAAGCTGAACTGGTTTTGGGCAAAGCCAAAACTAAATTGCAACAGCATAACAAGCAATAGTATCTTTTTCATTCCAATTAAATTTCAACAAAAATACTACAATCCAATAGAAAACAAAGTGTTTTAAATGCAAATGAAATTAATTTAAAACATCCTAATTACTAGAATAAAATCTTAACCAAAAGTTGGTACCTTTGGCACACAAATTTTAGTATGATTCAGTCCGGACTGCAACGATATATCAATAACTTTAGAGGCTTTCGCAGAGAAGTTTGGATCTTGGCGTTGATCACTTTTATCAATCGCGCTGGCACAATGGTTTTGCCGTTTTTATCCAAATACTTGAAAGAAGACTTACATCTTTCCTATTCTCAAGTAGGTTGGATTATGGTGTGTTTTGGTTTTGGATCCATGCTTGGCTCTTGGATGGGAGGCAAATTATCGGACAAAATTGGGTTTTACAAAATCATGATTTTTAGTTTGTTTACAAGCGGTGTTTTATTCTTTTTCTTGCAATACGTGACATCGTTTTGGGCTTTGTGTGTTAGTATGTTTACCATTATGGTCATTGCCGATATGTTTCGCCCCGCCATGTTTGTATCATTAGGCACCTATGCCAAACCTGAAAATCGAACGCGTGCTTTGACTTTAGTGCGTTTAGCGGTAAATCTCGGTTTTGCTGCCGGTCCAGCTTTAGGAGGTTTGATTATTCTAAGCCAAGGATACCAAGCGCTATTTTGGGTTGATGGAAGTTCCTGCATTATAGCCATTGTACTTTTTGCAGTATTGGTAAAAGAAAAGAAAGTACCTGAAGATTTGATTGCCAAAAAAGCCGCTGAAGCTGAAAGAGAATCAGTTTTCAAAGACAAAATATTTTGGATTTTCCTATTCGTGTGTTTTATCACTGCCATTTTATTTTTTCAATTATTTACGACACTCCCGCTCTACCACAGTGAACATTTTGGCTTGACCGAATTTCAAAGTGGACTTATCTTATCTTTAAACGGAATCATTATTTTCTTTTTGGAAATGCCTATTGTAAGTTATTGCCAACGCAAAGACATCAGTAAACTAAGCATCGTTCTTTGGGGATCGGTATTGATGGCAATCAGTTTTTATGTTTTGTTATTCAACGCTTGGGCAGGCATCTTAATTGTGAGTTTACTTTTTATCACTTTTGGCGAAATGTTCATATTCCCTTTTTCCAATTCTTTTGCTCTAAGTCGCGCACCTAAAGGCCACGAAGGACGGTATATGGCATTGTTTACCATGAGTTTTAGTTTGGCACACATTGCCAGTTCTAAAATGGGTTTGGAAATCATTAGCCACTTTAACTACCAAGCCAATTGGTTTGTCATGGGATCTTTCGGTGTACTAGCCGTTCTATGTTGTATTTGGTTGCAACGATTATTGGTATTAGAAAAATAATATCTAAACTAATAACGGGGTTTTTCTTATCAAAAAGTTAATTACGTTAAATTTTTGCAAAGGTATTTTTGGTTCTAAAAATCAATTAATAGGTTTGCTTCGTTAAAAAAAGAAGTCACAACATTTAATTTAATTTTTACTATGAATACTAGAAAACATTATTTCACACTAGCCCTTGCATTCGGTTTAATTATCGGTGGTTCAGTTGCTGTATTGGCACAAAATCAGAAGAAAAAAGAAATCATCGAAATCAACAATGAAAATGACGATGTGGTGATGACTTGGAACAAAACCACGCCCGAATCAGAAATGAATGATGATGTAAAAGCGCTAAAAAAATATGGCGTTACTATCAATTACTCGGATGTGAAACGCAATTCAAATAAAGAAATTACAGGTTTAAAAGTAAGTTACGAGGATGAAAAAGGGAACAAAGGCGAATTAAAACTCAACCAACAAGCTCCAATTTCGACCATCAATTTCTACAAATCAGGAAATGAAATTGGTTTTGGAACACCATCCAACTCTAATCCAATGAATAGTTTTTCATTTGGTGGAGCACCCAATGGAAGTGCAGTAAAAATATTTGGTTTCCATGATGAAGAAGGAAATCCTTCAACTGAAAACTTCCGATTTAATTTCACAGACAAAAACAAAGGGCCTAAATCCAGTATGAAGTCTAAAATAGTAATTAAAAAATCGAATAAAAAAGACTTGATTATTGAAGATGGCGAAGTGATTTCTGGTAAAGACGATTACTCTGCTGAAGAAATTGAAAAAATAAAGAAAGAGTACGCAATTGATTCAGAAGATGTAGAAAATACAAAAGAGGACCAATTAGGTGTTTTTGATCTACGCAATGATAAAGGAGTTCAAGAATTCAAGAAAAAAATCAAAAAAATAATTAGTTCATCGGATTCTGATACCGATTCAACATCGGAATTGGCCAAAGCCAAAGAAGAAATGATCAAAGCGAAAGAAGAATTAGAAAAAGCCAGAATCGCTTTAGAGAAAGCCACTCCAACCCAATCAAAAAAGAAATAATTTGTAAAAAGGCCATTTAATCAATGGTCTTTTTTATTTTTACCAAAAAAAAAAATGTTCAAAGTCTTAGCTCAAATTAACAAAGTTCTGTTACCCAGTTTTACCAAACAACGCTTGGATGTGACTAAAGCGAAGAAATGGCAAATGGCATTGATAGGCTATCGCTATTACGTAACCTGTAGAGCCTTAGATAAATAAATATAGAAATTAGTGGCTATCCAAAAAAAGCGGTTATTTTTTAATTTTCAATTTGGATATCTACCATTTTTACCTATATTTGCACCCGCAACAAGGCCTCGTGGCGCAACTGAATAGCGCATCTGATTACGGCTCAGAAGGTTACTGGTTTGAATCCAGTCGAGGTCACGAATAAATACAATTAAAAGAAAAAACGCCAAGCTCGCTTGAGCGTTTTTTTGTTTTAATTGTATTTTCAAAGCGGAGCTTTGTTGGATATGTAATCCAGTCAATAAATATTTTTCCATCAAATAATGACAACCTACTTCTTTGATTTGACCTACCAAAACATCTCTTATGGTGAAGAGGATTTGCACCTCAAAGAATTTGAATCTTGTCAGTTTATTAACTGTGATTTTACCGCTTGTAATTTCATTGGAGTGACTTTTATTGAGTGTACCTTTACCAATTGCAATTTCAATAGCGCCAAACTCAACCATACCGCCTTACGAACCGTACATTTCAATAACTGCAAAATGCAGGATATTAATTTCTCGATGTGCGATAAATTGATTTTTGAAATAGCGTTTAGCCGTTGTAATTTAGACTTCTCCAAATTCTATACATTAAAGCTAAAAGAAACACAATTTAAAAACTGTAGTCTAATTGCCGTTGATTTTATGGCAGCTGATTTGTCTGAAGTTGTATTTGATAATTGCGATTTGTATCGTGCGGAATTTGACAAAGCCAATGCCTCAAAAGCCGATTTTAGAACCAGCTACAATTACACCATTGACCCAGAAAAAACCAAGATTAAAAAAGCCTCTTTCGCTTTAGAAGGTCTTAAAGGATTATTGTATAAGCACAATATTATTGTGGAGTAATTCAATTATAAAATTGAACTTTGCTATTGATTATTGATATTGCTACCCATGCACAGTTTCACCTTTACCATAATTAGTGATTATAGAAGCTTCAAAATCCAACCATTCTCTCCAGCGTTTTTCTACATCAATACCTTCTCCATATTTACGGGCATAGCTAATAAAAGTGGTGTAATGTCCTGCTTCACTCTCCATCAAATCACGGTAGAAAGTAGCCAATTCTTCGTCTTCAATATTTTCAGAAAGGACTTTAAAACGTTCGCAACTTCTCGCCTCAATCATGGCCGAAAACAACAAACGTTCTACTAAGCCAGACACTCGACTTCCCGTATTACTTCGTTTCATGTACAGATACAATTCATTTACATAATCGTCTTTGCGTTCGCGACCTAATTTCAGACCGCGTTTGATGATGATATTGTGAACTTGTTCAAAATGGTCAATTTCTTCTTTGGCCAAAGCCAAAAGATCCTGAACTAAATCTTGATGCTCCGAATTATGTGTGATTATGGTAATGGCATTGGTAGCTGCTTTCTGTTCGCACCAAGCGTGATCCGTCAGAATTTCTTCAATGTTTTTCTCAACAATATTAACCCATCTTGGGTCGGTTGGCAATTTTAATCGTAGTATGGACATTTTGAATTGGAATTAAAAAGGAGGTAAAAATAAAAAAGTTTAAAGTGTTGCGAAAACAAGGTTAGCACAAAACTTTAAACTTTTAAATTGAATAACAAACGCTATCTTAGAAAACGAATATGGCTCTTTCGCTCATCATTTCGTTAACTTCAGCAGCTACTTCTTCGATTACATCTTCGTCTGTGTGATTCATCAAGACTTTATCGATAAGTGCTACGATAGTTTCCATATCTTCTTCTACTAAACCACGAGTCGTGATTGCAGCAGTTCCCACACGAATTCCAGAAGTAACAAATGGCGATTTGTCATCAAAAGGAACCATGTTTTTATTTACTGTGATTTCAGCTTTTACCAACGCATTTTCAGCGTCTTTACCTGAAATGTTTTTATTTCGTAAATCAATCAACATCATGTGATTGTCTGTTCCACCAGAGATAATTTCGTATCCTCTTTTTACAAAAGCGTTAGCCATAGCTTTAGCATTTTTTTGCAATTGCATCGCATAGGTAAAAAATTCATCTTGTAAAGCTTCTCCAAAAGCAACCGCTTTAGCAGCGATGATATGCATTAATGGTCCACCTTGGTTTCCTGGGAAAACAGCCAAGTCTAATAAATTAGACATCATTCTAATTTCTCCTTTTGGAGTGGTTAAACCAAATGGGTTTTCAAAATCTTTACCCATCAAGATCAATCCACCACGTGGTCCACGTAATGTTTTGTGAGTTGTTGTAGTTACAATATGACAGTGAGGCAACGGATCGTTCATCAACCCTTTGGCAATCAAACCTGCTGGATGCGAAATATCAGCCAATAAAATAGCGCCAACGCTATCTGCAATTTGTCTGAAACGAGCAAAATCCATATCGCGAGAATAAGCCGAAGCTCCAGCGATAATTAATTTGGGTTGTGATTGGGTTGCAATTTCTTGAATTTTATCATAGTCTAATCTTCCTGTTTCCTTGTCCACTCCATAAAAAACTGGATTGTACAAACGACCAGAAAAATTAACAGGAGAACCGTGAGTCAAGTGACCACCGTGAGCCAAATCAAATCCTAAAATAGTATCACCAGGTTTAATACAAGCGTGATACACTGCAGTATTGGCTTGAGAGCCTGAGTGCGGTTGAACGTTAGCATATTCAGCACCAAATAATTCTTTGGCTCTGTCAATGGCAATTTGTTCTACAACATCCACTACTTCACAACCGCCGTAATATCTTTTTCCAGGATATCCTTCTGCATATTTGTTAGTCAAAACAGAACCAGCTGCTTCCATTACTTCGTCACTTACAAAGTTTTCTGAAGCAATTAATTCTATTCCGTGAATTTGTCTTTCTTGTTCTTCGAGGATAAGGTCAAAAATTTGTTCGTCGCGTTGCATTTGTGTAGTTTTTGTTAATTTGAGGCAAAAATACAAAAAAACGTCGGCTAAATAATAGCTTGTCTATATAAAAGACGTAGTAGTTTTTAACAAACTAATTAACAACAAACCGGTTCTGTTTTCAAAGAACCTAATTGCCCATCATTTGCATAGTCTAAAACTAAATTTTGAAAATTGGCAAGATAAATTCATTTACACATCCTAACATTGCTAGGAAAAAATGTTAGAAAACACAGAAATAACGCCTTGTTATAAAAAAAGTTGTATTTTTGCTGCCGATGAATAAAATCAGTTTACATATAACTTCTTTATCACGGATAAATTCACATTCGACTTCTCCCGAAGTACGGACACTATCGCTATAGTTTCCATTTGTGTTTTTAACCTTTTATTCATTTTTCAACTTATTGTTTTGAAATCATTTTCGTTTTACATTGGATATTTAATTCCAAATAATTTTCTTTTAAATCGCTTAAAACCAATTACTAATCAAATTCATTTGTTAGTACCGGTTTTGGATTTAAATTATTGTATTCCAATCACAATTGTTTCATTTAATTTTAAAATTAACTCTTGAAATGAATATTAAAATTGTTGTAACTCAAGAAGAGCATTATCAATTTGCGGAAGAAATTTGTGAAACTATAGAAACCTCTGCCAAATTGAGAGGAACTGGTATTGCAAAAAGAACACCCGATTACATTCAAAAAAAGATGGAAAACCAAGATGCTATCATCGCTTTAGTCGATGGTAAATTCGCAGGTTTTTGTTATATTGAAAGTTGGCAACACGGAAAATTCGTTGCTCACTCAGGTTTAATCGTGCATCCCGATTTTAGAAATCATGGTTTAGCCAAAAAAATCAAATCTAAAGTGTTTGATTATTCGCTAAAAAAATACCCTGACGCTAAGGTTTTCGGAATCACAACTGGATTAGCAGTAATGAAAATCAATTCAGATTTAGGATACAAACCGGTTCCGTTTTCTGAATTGACTACCGATCCTAGTTTTTGGAAAGGATGCCAAACCTGTACCAATTATGATATCTTAAAAAGCAAAGACAATAAAATGTGTTTGTGTACCGGAATGTTATACGATCCAAAAGAAAAACAAAAGATTCCGCCAAGACATCCATTCAACGTAAAAGTTCTCAACCGATTAAATAAAATTAAAGAAGCCTTATTCTTAAAAAAATAATTATACCATGAAAAAAGTTGTATTAGCCTATAGCGGTGGATTAGACACCTCGTATTGCCTAAAATATTTGAAAAACGAAAAAGGATACGAAGTTCATACTGTATTAATCAATACCGGGGGATTTGATGACGAAGAGTTACAAGCTATCGAAGATAGAGCCTATGAATTAGGAAGCGCACAACATGCTAACCTTACGATTCTGAACAAATACTACGATAAAGCAATTAAATATTTGATTTATGGTAACGTATTGAAAAACAACACCTACCCTCTTTCTGTAAGTGCTGAACGTGTTTTTCAAGCTATAGAAGCCATCAAATACGCTAAATCTGTTGGTGCCAATGCTATTGCTCACGGAAGTACCGGTGCTGGAAACGATCAAATTCGTTTTGATTTGATATTCCAAACCATTGCTCCTGAAATTGAAATCATCACGCCTATTCGTGATTTAAAACTATCACGTCAAGAAGAGGTAGATTATTTGGCTAAAAATGGTGTTCATTATTCATGGGAAAAAGCACAATACTCAATAAATAAAGGTCTTTGGGGAACTAGCGTGGGTGGAAAAGAAACCCTAACTTCTCACGAAGCCTTACCAAGTGAGGCCTACCCTTCGCAATTGCAAAAACAAGGAGAAGAAAAAGTAGTATTAGAATTTCAAGAGGGACAATTGGTTGCTGTAAATGGAAAAAAAGATACACCTCCAAACAATATTGTAATTTTAGAAAAATTGGCGAACGCCTATGCAATCGGTAGAGACATTCATGTTGGAGATACAATCATTGGAATCAAAGGACGTGTTGGTTTTGAAGCCGCTGCTCCACTAATCATCATCAAAGCACATCATTTACTAGAGAAACATACTTTGGGTAAATGGCAACAATATTGGAAAGAACAATTAGGCAACTGGTACGGCATGTTATTCCACGAAGGGCAATTCCTAGATCCAGTAATGCGTAATATCGAAACTTTCTTGGAAGACACTCAAAAAACTGTGAATGGAACGGTGACGGTTACCTTAAAGCCCTATCATTTCTCATTGGACGGAATCGAATCTAAAAACGATTTGATGAACACCGGATTTGGACAATATGGCGAAATGAATAATGCTTGGACATCGGAAGATGCCAAAGGATTCATTAAGATTTTAGGCAATGCACAAAATATATTTTCATCTGTAAATCAACTGAGTCATGATTAAAGTTGGAATAATTGGAGGTTCAGGCTATACTGCTGGGGAACTCATCCGAATTTTGATGTTTCACCCCAATGCGACTTTGGATTTTGTTTACAGTACAACTAATGCTGGCAAACCTTTATCCATTGCGCATCACGATTTGATGGGCGATATTGAAATGAATTTTACTGATCAAGTCAACCCCAATGTGAATGTGGTTTTCTTGTGTTTGGGTCATGGAAAATCAAAAGCTTTTTTAGAACAAAACCAATTTTCAAAAGATACTAAAATCATCGATTTAGGAAACGATTTTAGACTGACTAAAGACGCTGAATTTGATGGAAAGCAATTTGTTTACGGTTTGCCGGAATTGAACAAAGCAGCTATAAAATCAGCAAATTATATCGCTAACCCAGGTTGTTTTGCTACGGCTATTCAATTGGCTTTACTGCCATTGGCCAAAAATGGATTACTTAGCGAAGATGTCCACATCAACGCTACTACTGGAAGTACAGGAGCTGGAGTTAGTCCATCGGAAACGACACATTTCAGTTGGAGAAACAACAATATGTCGCATTACAAAGCGTTTGAACACCAACATTTGGGTGAAATCAATCAAAGCATTCAACAATTGCAGGCAGGTTATCCAAACGAGTTGCTATTTGTTCCTAACCGAGGGGATTTCGCAAGAGGAATTTTTGCGACTTTATATACCAACATTGAAGAAAGTTTGGAAGATATTGTTGCCAAATACGAAGCGTATTATGCGGATCAACCATTTGTAACAGTCACTACTACTAACATCAATATGAAGCAAGTGGTGCAAACTAACAAATGTATCATCAGTTTGATGAAAAAAGGAAACCGGCTTTTAATCACTTCAATAATTGACAATTTAACCAAAGGCGCCTCTGGACAAGCGATTCAAAACATGAACTTGTTATTTGGACTAGACGAAACCACAGGATTGCATTTAAAGCCTTGTGGATTTTAAAAACAATTAAAAAATTGAAAAATGAATTTATTTGACGTTTATCCTTTATACAACATCACCCCTGTAAAAGCAGTAGATTGTACTATTACAGATGCTAATGGAGTGGAATACTTAGATTTATATAGTGGTCACGGCGTAATTTCAATTGGCCATACCCATCCTTATTATGTAACTAAATTGAAAGAGCAATTGGACGCCATTGGTTTTTATTCCAATGCGATTCAAAACCCATTGCAAGTTGAACTAGCAGAAAAGCTTGGGAAATTATCAGGTTATGAAGACTATAGTTTGTTTTTGTGTAGTTCAGGGGCTGAGGCCAATGAAAATGCGCTAAAACTCGCTTCATTCCACAACAACAAATCACGTGTGATTGCTTTTGACAACTCCTTCCACGGAAGAACTTCAGCAGCAGTTGCTGTTACCGATAACAAAAAAATTGTAGCGCCACTAAACGCACAACAAATAGTTAGCTTTTTGCCGTTGAACCAAATTGAATTGGTTGAAACCGAATTGAAAAAAGGTGATGTATGTTGTGTAATTATAGAAGGAATTCAAGGCGTGGGTGGATTAGACGAAGGAACAACTCAATTTTTCCAAGACTTGGAAAAAATCTGCGCTCAATACGAAGTAGTTTTAATCCTGGACGAAGTACAGTCGGGTTACGGAAGAACCGGAAAATTCTTCGCACACCAACACCACAATATCAAAGCCGACATTATTTGTTTGGCCAAAGGAATGGGGAACGGTTTCCCAATTGGTGGTATTTTAATTGCTCCTAAATTCAAAGCAAGTTACGGTTTATTAGGAACTACGTTTGGCGGAAGTCATTTGGCTTGTGCTGCGGGAATTGCCGTTTTGGATGTAATTAAAGACCAAAAATTGATGGACAATGTAAACGAAGTATATGCCTATTTCTTGGAAGCCATCAAACAAATTCCTGAAGTAAAAAAGGTAAAAGGAAAAGGATTAATGCTGGGGGTTGAATTTGATTTTGAAATCAATGAGCTGCGTAAAAAGATGATTATTGACAAGCATATTTTCACTGGAAACGCCAATAACAAAAATCTATTACGAATCCTTCCGCCTCTGACAATCAACACAAAAGGTATCGATACTTTTATCATAGCTTTAAAAGAAGCTTTACAAGAAATTCAATCTTAATTTCATGAGCACCCTACTTTCAATAGCCAAACGAAATGCTGTTTTAAGCCGAATGGCCACCCTTCTTGAAGAAGAAAGAGCCAGTCTTAAAAGTAGTAATCAACAAGACTTGGATAATTATTCTGGGGCTGATTTGGCTATGGAAAAACGCCTTTTGGTGGATGATGCTAAAATTGACGGAATGATTTTGTCCATGCAACAATTGGCAAGCCAAGAAGATCCTATAGGAGTAGAACGTTTTCATTTTGTTCATGAAAAAGGAATGAAAATCACCAACAAAACCGCAGCTTTTGGCACCGTGATGATTATTTACGAATCACGCCCAGATGTTACGGTGGAAGCGGGTGGTATTGCTTTTAAATCGGGAAATAAAATTCTATTGAAAGGCGGCAAAGAATCCTTGCTTTCTAATTTGAAAATTGTCGAATTATGGCATCAGGCTTTGAAAGAAAATGAAGTTGCTGAAAATTGGGTAGAATACCTCAATTATAATCGAGCCGAAACCCAAGCTTTTCTTGAAAAACCAACACAACGTGTGGACTTAATAGTTCCTCGTGGTGGCGAACAATTAATTGCTTTTGTAAAACAACACGCCACCTGCCCTGTAATAGTGAGTGGTCGTGGGAATAATTTTGTTTTTGTCAATCAAGAAGCCGATCTACAAAAAGCAACGGATATTATCATTAATGGAAAAACATCCAATATTTCAGTTTGCAATGCTTTGGACAAAGTCTTGATCGATACCAATTTGAATAATTGGGAGACATTTGCTCAACAAATAGTCAACCAATTACAAGAACACAACGTAACAATTTTGGGAGACCAAAAAGTTGCTAATGCAACAGGTATTCCACAAATTGAATCGGATTTAATTTGGTACGAAGAGTTTTTAGATTATAAAATTGTCATTGGAACAATCGGTTCTAATCAAGAAGCAATCGCTAAAATCAATCAGTATTGCGGTGGGCATTCAGCGTCCATCATTACAGAAAACGAAGTTACTGCTCAAGAATTCATGGACAATGTAGACACGGCAGCCGTTTATCACAATGCCTCTACCCGATTTACTGATGGTGGACAATTTGGATTGGGAGGCGAATTAGCAATAAGCACAGATAAATTACACCAACGCGGCCCAATAGGCTTGCAGCATTTGGTGACAAACAAATGGTACATATACGGAGATGGACAAATCAGGTAAGAAAAGAATATTATTAAAAATAGGTAGCAATACGCTCACCAAAGAAACCAATCATATTTCGAGAGGAAAGATTGAAGACATTGGGATGCAAATTGCAGCATTGAAAGACGATTACGAATTTGTAATTGTGAGTTCAGGGGCAATTGCTGCTGCGAAACAGTTTGTAAAATTAGAAGCGCCCGACAATGAAATTTTTGTCAAACAAGCATTGGCTTCTATTGGTCAACCTCATTTGATGCGGATTTTTCATGAGAATTTCAGCGATCTTGGATTGCATACCTCTCAATGTTTGCTTTCCTATTCTGATTTTGAAAAAACCGAAACTAAAGTTAATATTGTCAACACGATTGATGTATTGGTTAAAAACAGTTACATCCCCATTATCAATGAGAATGATACGGTTTCAACAGATGAGATCAAATTTGGAGATAACGATAAATTAGCCGCTTTGACTGCGGTTTTATTGGATGTAGATCTATTGATCATTGCAACTAATACTAACGGAATATACACTAAAGCATCATTCAAAGATCAATATCCAGAAACGATTCGTTTGGTAACCGATTTACAAACTTTAGAAAATGAAATTGGAGAGGCTAAATCCTCTCATGGAACAGGCGGTATGCAATCTAAAATTGATTCGGCGGCTATTGCTAAAGCAGCGAATATAGAAACCTGGATAGTCAACGGATTAGAAGATAATTTTATTTTAAATGCATTAGAAAACAAGATTCCATTTACGAAGATTAAATAAAACACAAGCGAGTTATCCAATTATTGAATACGAATAAACGATAACTCAATTAAATAATATACTTAAAGTTATGAATTACATCAACATACAAGAAATAGATTCGCTTCAAGAATGGGTAAAAGAAGCAATTGCCATCAAAAAAAATCCATTACAACATAAATCTTTAGGCGAAAATAAAACCTTAGGAATGTTGTTCTTTAACCCGAGTTTACGAACGCGTTTGAGTACGCAAAAAGCGGCACTGAACTTAGGAATGAATGTGATGGTGATGAACTTTACTAATGAAGGTTGGACACTTGAATTTGAAGATGGCGCCATAATGAATCAAGGTGCTTCAGAACACATCAAAGAAGCGGCTCAAGTCGTTTCACAATATTGTGATATTATTGCGATTAGAGCTTTTGCAGGATTGACCGACAAAGAAAAAGACAATGCAGAAACTGTACTTTCAGGATTTTTGAAATACGCCACAGTGCCAATCGTGAACATGGAAAGTGCAACAGGACATCCTCTACAATCTTTGGCGGATGCCATCACAATGGAAGAGCACAAGACAGCGCACCGTCCAAAAGTAGTTTTGTCATGGGCGCCACATCCAAAAGCGTTACCTCAAGCCGTTGCGAATTCGTTTGTCCAAATGATGCAATTGCAAGAGGCTGATTTTGTGATTACCCATCCAGAAGGTTACGAATTGAATCCGGAAATCACCAAAGACTCGAAAATTGAATACGATCAAAATAAAGCCTTTGAAAATGCCGATTTCATTTACACCAAAAACTGGAGTAATTACAAGGAATATGGCAAAGTAACTAATCTAGATCCGAACTGGACCGTTACGGCGGAAAAAATGAAGTTGACCAATAATGCGAAATTCATGCACTGTTTGCCCGTTAGACGTAACGTAATTGTTGCGGATGAAGTAATTGACAGCGCTAATTCAATTGTAATCGAACAAGCTAACAATCGTACGTATGCAGCGCAATTAGTTTTGCAAAAAATATTGAAAGATGGAAAATAAACAATCGGTATCCATTATAAAAATTGGAGGGAATATTATTGATAATCCTGCAGAACTAACTTTGTTTTTAGCTGATTTTGCTGCTTTGGAAGGCAATACTGTTTTGGTTCATGGTGGCGGAAAATCAGCCACTAAATTAGCCCAAAGTATGGGATTAGTTCCCCAAATGATTGATGGACGAAGAATTACCGATGCAGCCATGCTTGAAGTGGTGGTTGGCGTTTATGCAGGCCAAATCAATAAAGAAGTCGTGGCGCAATTACAAGCTAACGGCTCCAATGCAATGGGGTTTTCAGGAGCAGATGGGAATTTAATTCTTTCCGAAAAAAGAAATCACCCTACGATTGACTTCGGTTTTGTGGGCGATGTAAAAAAAGTGAATACGAGTTTGTTATCTAATCTATTGGAAACTGGAATTACGCCAGTATTTTGCGCCATTACTCACGACGGAAAAGGTCAGTTATTAAATACTAATGCCGATACTATTGCAAGTGAATTAGCGATCGATTTATCTTCAGTTTATGATGTTACACTCACCTATTGCTTTGAAAAACCAGGTGTTTTATTTGATGCAGAAGATGACTCTTCGGTGATTGAAGCTATTAATCCTGATTTGTATGCCAAATTAAAAGAGGAGCAAGCTATTCATTCAGGAATGATTCCTAAATTAGACAACTGTTTCAATAGTTTATCCAAAGGAGTGAAACAAATTAAAATTGGACACCACCGTATGTTGCAAAACAAAACGGCTACTTATACGACAATTACTTTATGAAGACTATAGAAATCCTTACACAAGAAGCTATTACTTTATTAAAAGCACTAATTGAAACCCCTTCCTTTTCGAGTGAAGAAGATCAAACTGCCCTTTTAATCGAGTCTTGGTTTACCCAAAATGGAATTCCGTTTCAAAGAGAGAACAATAATGTATGGGCATTCAATCACCATTTTGACAAAAGCAAACCAACACTATTATTAAATTCACATCACGATACCGTAAAACCCAATCAAGGTTATACGAATGATCCATTTACAGCCATTGAAAAAGAAGGTAAATTATTTGGTTTAGGAAGTAATGATGCTGGGGGCTGCTTGGTTTCATTATTAGCAACTTTTGTTCACTTTTACCAACAAGAAAACTTACCATACAATTTGGTTATGGTGGCTTCTGCAGAAGAAGAAAGCAGTGGTAAAAAGGGTTTGAATAGTGTTTTACAACACTTACCTGAATTGGATTGTGCGATTGTTGGCGAACCTACACTAATGCAATTGGCTATAGCCGAAAAAGGATTATTAGTGTTAGATGTTGTTGTCAAAGGAACTGCTAGTCATGCAGCACACCAAAATGAAGATAATCCAATTTACAACGCAATGAATGTAATTGATTGGTTTAAAACTTATCAATTTGAAAAAATATCAGAAGTTTTAGGACCCGTAAAAATGACTGTAACTCAAGTGAATGCTGGAAAACAACACAATGTAGTTCCTGCCGAATGTCATTTGGTTGTCGATATCCGTGTGACTGATTGTTATACCAATGCCGAAATATTAGCGACGGTAAAAAGTCATGTTAACGCAGAAGTCAATCCGAGGTCGATGCACTTGAACGCTTCGTCTATTCCGTTAGAACACGGTTTGGTACAAGCTGGAATTGCGTTAGGAAGAACTACCTATGGTTCGCCAACACTTTCCGACCAATCGGTTTTGAGTTGCCAATCCTTAAAATTAGGACCAGGAGAAACACTTCGCTCCCACTCGGCTGACGAATTTATATTTATTAATGAAATAGAAGAAGGTATTCAGTTGTATATCAAAATTTTAACTGATTTCTTTAAACAATAAAATACGAACTATGAAACTTTGGGAAAAAGGAATTGCAACCGACAAACAAATCGAACATTTCACTGTTGGAAATGACCGCGAATTGGATTTGGTTTTAGCCAAATACGATGCGTTGGGTTCTATAGCTCACGCTAAAATGTTAGGACAAATTGATTTGTTAACTGCTGAAGAAACTACTTCATTGGTTACTGCTTTGGAAGAAATCATCAAAGAAGTAGAAGCTGGTAAATTTGAAATCGAAAATAGCTTTGAAGACGTACATTCTAAAATTGAATACCTACTCACTATCAAATTAGGAGATGCTGGTAAAAAAATTCATACCGCTCGTTCTCGTAATGACCAAGTTTTAGTGGACGTTCATTTGTATCTAAAAGATGTTGTCAAAGAATTAAAAGAACAGGTAAAAGTCCTTTTTGATTTGTTAATGGAATCGGCAGATAAGCACCAAAATGTGTTACTGCCAGGTTATACGCATTTACAAATTGCCATGCCCTCGTCTTTTGGCATGTGGTTTTCGGCTTATGCTGAAAGTTTGATTGACGATATTACGATGTTGAATGCAGCGTTAAAAGTAGTAGATCAAAATCCATTAGGTTCAGCAGCCGGTTACGGAAGTTCCTTTCCAATTAACCGAACATTTACCACTCAAGAATTGCAATTTGAAACTTTGAAATTCAATGCTGTGGCAGCACAAATGAGTCGTGGTAAAGCAGAGAAAACAGTTGCCTTTGCTATGAGTAGCGTGGCAGCTACATTAGCTAAATTCTCAATGGACGTCTGTTTGTATATGAGTCAAAATTTTGATTTCATCAGTTTACCATCGCATTTAACCACAGGTTCTAGCATCATGCCACATAAAAAAAATCCGGATGTATTTGAATTGATTCGTGGCAAATGCAACAAAATTCAAGCATTACCGTATGAAATCACATTGATTACCAATAACTTGCCAAGTGGTTATCATAGGGATTTACAATTGCTAAAAGAAGGATTGTTTCCAGGGATTCAAAATTTACAAGCTTGTTTGGATATCGCCATTTTCGCCATAAAAAACATTACAGTAAAAGAACATATTCTAGACGATAAAAAATACGATTACCTCTTTACTGTTGATTCATTAAACGAAATGGTAGTCGCTGGTATTCCATTTAGAGATGCTTACAAAACAGTTGCTGAGCAGTTGGAAAATGGCACCTTTCAATCTCCAAAAGCTACGAAACACACCCACGAAGGAAGTATCAATAATTTGTGTTTGGATGCTATAAAAGACAAAATGAAACGTTCCTTTTAATTAATATATTCTTATAAAAAAAGCTCCAATTTCTTGGAGCTTTTTTTATTTCAAAATGAATATTATTTTTTAACCACCAATCGGAAACCTTCTCCGTGAATGTTTAAAATCTCTACATTTTCATCTGATTTCAAATACTTTCTCAATTTGGCGATATACACATCCATACTTCGAGAAGTAAAGTAGTTATCGTCTCTCCAAATTTTTGTTAGAGCCAATTCTCTTGGCATCAAATCATTCTCATGAAGGATTAACATTTTTAATAATTCGTTCTCTTTTGGAGACAATTTAATTGGTTCATCATTTTGGAAAGTCAAGAAACGTAATTTTGAGTTCAAATGGAATTTACCAATTTTAAATTCAAACTGAACTTGTTCTGTTTTTACATCCGATGATTTTCTTTGAATAATCGCCTTGATTTTCATTAATAAAACCTCAGAATCGAAAGGTTTATTCAAATAATCATCTGCACCAGCTTTATACCCTTTCAACACATCCTCTTTCATAGATTTTGCTGTAAGAAAAATGATAGGCACTTCCGCATTTTTTTCTCTAATTTCTTTAGCTAAAGTATAACCATCTTTGTAAGGCATCATCACATCCAAAATACACAAATCGTAATGATCTTTTTTGAACTTT
>JACCDY010264332.1_pt1 | contig 22713 bp, 24 predicted proteins | sample 7446391 | NCBI WGS metagenome assembly JACCDY01 (sample SAMN15323451, study PRJNA562643) | freshwater metagenome | isolation source: river surface water | place: USA:Blue River Watershed | collected 2017-08-18 | reverse complement strand
TCGTGCCGAACCTTACCTTTGGCCTTGCGACTGTTGAGGCGTTGCGCTCCGCCACGAAGCTTCCGTTTGATGCGCATTTGATGATCCTCTCACCAGGGCTCTGGGCGACACGCTACGTAGATGCTGGGTGCGAATCGGTCGCGATCCACGTGGAGGCACCAGATCAACACCGCGCAACGCTCGACGCGATCCGTGACAGCGGCGGTCGAGCCGGGCTCGCAATCGACCCTGAGACACCGATTGAATCGCTAGCGTCATTCCGTGACGAGTTGGACTTCGCACTCGTCATGACCGTCAAGTCGGGATTTGGTGGGCAGTCGTATCGAGCCGAGGCGGCTGGGCGCATGGCCGCGATCCGAGCGCTGATCGGCGAGCGAGACGGTCACCCGTTGCCACTCCATGTCGATGGCGGTATCAACCCAACAACGGCGGGTGACGCAGCGGCGGCTGGTGCAGACCTCCTGGTTGTTGGCAGCGCCCTCTTCTCGGCGCAGGGCCTTGCCGGTATGGGTGGGGCGGTTCGGGCTATTCGGGAGTCGGCGACCCGCTAGGGTCGCGGTCGACTTAGGCGCCCTTGCTGGCCGTACGGCGGCAGCGGGTGCAGACGAGAACGCGCTTCGTGGTGGTTCCAACAGCGATGACCGTTGGCTGGAGGTTGGCGCGGAAGCGGCGGTGGGCCCGGACGCGGTTCATCCCGACCGACTGGGGATTGAATCCCGCGATCGAGTCCTTGCCGCAGAGGGTGCAGAAGCGAGCCATGTCTAATCTCCTTACGTGGTGGGGCGCCCAGTGGGACACGCCCGTCGTTCGTGCCGTATCGTAGCAGGTGCGTCCGAAGCCTTGCCCAGGCTCGGCGAAGGGAGGGAGTGCCTATGAGCCGCACTGAGGGGATCCGAGTAGCCGCAGGGGGTTCCCTGCGATGAGCCGCAAGAGCTGGGACGGCGTCGAGCTGATGGCCGCCCTCCGGTCGGGTCTCGATCGCCTGGAGAGCCGCGTCGAAGAGGTCAACGCCCTCAACGTCTTCCCTGTCCCTGATGGCGACACCGGAACGAACATGCTGGCAACGCTGAAGGCCGCCATCGCCGAGGGGGACGCCTCGTTGGCGACCGGAGTCACCGCGATTGATGAGGTGAGTGCCGCAGTGGCTCGTGGCGCCCTGCTTGGCGCGCGAGGGAACTCTGGCGTCCTGCTTTCGCAGATCCTCCGTGGCCTCCCGCAGGCCGTCCGCGGTCGCCAGCGCGCCCGAGCCACTGAGATTGCGCAGTCCCTCTCCCTCGGTGTGCTGCACGCCTATTCGGCCGTGGCAACACCAACAGAGGGGACAATCCTCACGGTTGCACGCGAAGTGGCCGCTGCGGCGATGAAGGAGTCGGAAGGCGCTTCAGAGTTGCGCCCATTCCTCGAAAGCATCGCCGCCACGGCACGCGTCTCCGTGGAGAAGACACCGACCCTCCTTGCCGTTCTCCGCGAAGCTGGCGTCGTTGACTCTGGTGGCGCAGGGCTGCAACTCATTCTTGAAGGGATCGCCAATGTCCCTTCCGTCGCGCCGTCGCGGGGCACTGTTGAGGCGGAGCGCCGAAACGCTGCACCTCCGTCGTCCAAGCCCGTCGCCGCTGCAGCACCAGTCGCACCGGTCGAATCTGCCCCCACAGAGTTCGGCTACGAGACCGTCTTCATTCTGAGTTCGCCAACTACGCCGTTGGACCTTGCCGCCATTCGTGCGCACCTAGAGACGATTGGGGAGAGCGTGCTGGTTGCTGGCGATGAGACGACCTGCAAGGTACACGTGCACAACCTGCGACCCGATGAGGTCTTGGCGTATGGAATTAGCTTGGGCGATGTGCGTGCCGTCACGATCGAGAACCTCGACCAGCAGAGCGCGGAGCGGGCGACCGGTCACGCAGCGTTCAACCAGTTAGCTGATGGACCACTCACCGCCTCACCGCGACCTGCCGCTGCTTCACTTGGCCGCGGAACGTCAATCGTGGCTGTCGCTGCGGGATCTGGTCTCGGCGATATCTTGCGCTCCGCTGGCGCGTCACAGATCGTCCATGGCGGACAGACAGAGAATCCATCTGCCGCGGAGATTGCTTCAGCCATCGCGCATGCCGGCACCGAGTTCGTCGTCGTTCTTCCGAACAACAGCAATATCGTGCTGGCAGCACGCCAAGCTGCCGACCTCTCAGCAGCACATGTCGTGGTGATTCCTACCCGCAATGCCGCCGAAGGGATCGCCGCCCTCCTCTCATGGGATCCATCACTCACGCTTGAGGAGCTCGTCCCTCGCATGGAGGCGGCTCGAGCAGAAGCACGCACCTTCCGCGTCGTTGAGGCGGTGCGCGATGCCGTTGTACGTGGCGTCTCTGTAAAGGCTGGTGAAATCATGGCGCTTGACCCAGTCGATGGAATCATTGCAACAGGGAGCAGCGATGTTGAGGCAATCGTTGCGGCGCTGGCTGGGCAGTCGGCAGAGCTGATCACCCTCTATGTGGGTGCCGACGTCTCCGACGAGCAGGCCACCGAATTTGTGAACGCGGTGCGCGGCGCTATCGCTGGGGTTGAGGTTGACTTGCAGCGGGGCGGCCAGCCAATCGAACGGGTGCTCGTGAGTTTGGAGTGACCGTCGATCCGGGCGAACTCCCGCTGAAGGGGCTCGCCCTCCCCGGTGGCTCAAGCCTCCTTCGAGGCCTCGCGAAACTCGGCGTCAGCACAGTTGCTGACCTGCTGACCTATCTGCCTCGTCGCTATGAAGACCGCCGCGAGATCACGCCAATCGCCGAACTTGCAGGGGGAGTAAGCGCCACGATTTCGGCGCGCGTCACTGACCTCCGCGTCGAGAAGACCTGGCGCCGCGGCGTTCAGCGCACGATCGCAACGCTCGTCGATGACTCTGGGGCGGTTGACGCCATCTGGTACGGGCGACGGTTCATTGAGCGACGGCTGACCGTTGGAACCACCATTGTTGCCACCGGGCGCGTGAAGGCGATGGGGTGGACGAAGCAGCTAGAGGCACCCGAGTTCAGCCCGATTGGTGGGGGAGATCAGGTCAGCGCTGGTCGTATCGTCCCTATCTATCGCTTGACCCGTGGAGTAACGGCCCTGAGCCTGCGGCGGGCGGTACGGACCCTCTTGGACCAGTTCGGTGCCGATCTTGTTGATCCGTTGCCAGATTCGGTGCAGTCGCGCAACGGGCTTATGCCGCTCGCGCAGGCGATTGAGGCGTTGCACTGGCCAGAGGAGTTTGACCTTCGGGATGCGGCGCTCCGCCGCCTCGCCTTTGATGAACTCCTCGCGGTGCAGATTGCGCTTGTCCATCGCAGTCGCCGCCGGGCCGGTGACGGCGCCTTCAGCATCACCCCGACTGCTGCGGAACGGACCGCCATCGAATCGGCAATCCTGGGCGGCATCGGTGGTGGCAAAGCAAAGAGCAAGACACCGTGGACCGGCGATCAACGACGTGCGATCGACGAGATCCTTGCCGACCTTGCAACAGGCTCGCCGATGTTGCGCCTACTCCAGGGCGATGTTGGTACGGGCAAGACTGCGGTCGCCTTCGTTGCCGCTGCTGCTACGGCGGCCGCTGGACACCAGAGCGCCCTCCTCGCGCCAACAGAGCTGCTGGCCCGTCAGCATGCCGCGACGGCGAAACGACTCCTCGCCCCACTCGGTATTGAGGTGGCGCTCGTGTTGGGCGGAGCCCCCGTCGCTGAGCGGCGAACAGCGCGTGCGGCGGCTGCGGATGGGCGCGCAGCGCTCGTCATCGGTACCCACGCCCTTTTCGCCGAGGGGACGCAATTCGCCTCACTCGGCCTCGTCATCGTCGACGAGCAGCATCGTTTCGGCGTGGAAGAGCGGGCAAAGCTCCTCTCCAAAGCCTCCCGCGAACCGCACCTGCTCCTGATGACCGCAACACCGATCCCTCGCACCATCGCGCAGCTCCTCTATGCCGACGTTGCCTCCTCGGAGCTCCGCGAACTCCCCTCTGGTCGTCAGCCGATCCGCACCGCCATTCGCACCAGTGCCGACTTGGAGCGCGTCTGGACCTTCGTGGACGAGGAGGCAGCCGCTGGGCGACAGACCTTTGTGGTGGTCCCGCGTATTGCCGATGCCGAGGGAGGCGGCGAACCGGAGCAGGGGACTACCTTTGACGATGATCTTGACGTGGGCGGTGCAACGGGGGTCGAGGCTCAGGCGCAGCTCCTACGTGAGCGTCTCCCAAACCGTCGCATCGGCGTGGTGCATGGGCAGCAGCGCGTTGCGGAGCGAACGGCTGCAATGCAGGCATTCGTTGCTGGCGAAACCGATGTGCTAATCGGCACCACAGTGATTGAGGTTGGTGTCGACGTGCCAGCCGCCAGTGTCATGGTGATCCTTGAGGCGGATCGTTTTGGCCTAGCCACGCTGCATCAGCTGCGCGGCCGTGTTGGTCGTGGTGGCGATAAAGGGTGGTGCATTCTGGTGAGCGATAGTGACGACGAGGTTGCCGCTGCGCGGCTTCAAGCGATTGAGTCCACCCGTGATGGCTTCTTGCTTGCAGAGCAGGACATCGCGTTGCGTGGAGAGGGGAGCGTCCTGGGCACATCACAGAGTGGCCTTCCGCCGCTGCGCATCGCAACGCTGGCGCGCGCCGACGATCGGGCGCTCGCCCTCGTCGCGCGAACGGAGGCCGAGCAACTCCTTGATCAGCGCGGCGAGGCGAAGGGAGAGGCGGCACTCCTCGTGCAGTCGTATGCCCGCGGCTGGCCGATTGGGCGGGCGACCGGCGCGGCGCTCACCGAGAGTGCGCCAGTATGAGCGCACAGGGAGGAACCCTTCGCATCATCGCGGGCGACCATCGTGGCCGACGCATTGCGGTACCGCCAGCCGGCACTCGCCCCATGGCCGATCGCGTGCGCGAATCACTCTTTGCGGTACTTGAGCCCCGCATCGTTGGGGCGAGGTTTGCCGATCTCTGCGCGGGGAGTGGTGCGGTTGGGATCGAGGCGTTGAGTCGCGGTGCCGCTCATGCACTGTTTGTGGAGCGCTCGCGCGACGCGGTAGCAATCATTCAAGCAAATCTGACGACACTCAAGCTGACGGAACTAGCGACCCTCCAGGGTGCGGATGTGCTGGTGGCGCTCAATGCACCTGGCGCCTCGTTTGATCTCATCGTTGCCGACCCCCCCTACGACGACACCGCCGTGGCGGAGGGGATCATGGCGCGCTGTGCCGCCCCTGGTGGCCCGCTCACCAATGAGGGACTCCTTGCGCTCACGGGGCGCACGCGGCCGGGCGACCTGCCCCGAGCCCTCCCTGAAGGACTACGATGTGTGCGAACGCTGGTCTACGGCGATAGTTGCGTAGATCTACTGGAACGCACCAATACAACGGGAGCGGAGGTTGGTAATGAGTGAACGAGTGGCGCTCTATCCGGGCAGTTTCGATCCTGTGACCTTTGGTCACATCGATCTGATTCGTCGCAGCCTGGCCATTGCCGATCGACTCGTCGTTGCGATCCTGCCGAACTCTGACAAAGAGGCCCTTCTCACCCTTGAGGAGCGGACCACTCTTCTACGGAGCGTGATTGACACTGAGCTCGGCGACGCGAGTGCACGAGTGCAGATCCTCTCTGCATCAAATCTCGCCGTTCGCGTTGCGGCCGATGCTGGTGCGACCCTGATCATCCGTGGCCTCCGTGCCGGCTCCGACTTTGAGGCCGAGCTTCGCATGGCGCACGCGAACCGGCTCCTTGCGCCAGAGATTGAGACCGCCTTCTTGATGACGGCGCCTGAACACGCCTCAACATCGAGCCGGCTCGTTCGCGAGGTGGCGCGCTATGGCGGGCCACTCGATCGACTCGTGCCGGCCGCTGTTGTCCCGGTTCTGACTGCCGCCGCGCGACGACGCTCTTCAAAGGCGTAACTCGTGGAGAGCGAATCGGCGGCGGTGCTGCCGCCTCTCTATCCGGTTGATCTGTCGCCACTGCTCGCCGAATCGGCGGGGGGTACCTTCACCCTTGAGCCATTCACCGTCGAGGAGCGACTTGACGATGAGCTCTTCAAGGCTGCGGTCCAGGTTCGGATCGACCGAACCAATCGCGGAGTGCGCATCGTTGGCACCGTCCGCGGTAGCCAGGAGGGAGCTTGCGGTCGCTGCCTGGCCCCCGCAGTCGCGCAGCTGAACGCACCGATCGACGAGGAGGTGCTTGAGCCCCGGCATGCGACGGAGGGGGCGCTCCTGATCGGCAAAGGGAACAGTGTTGATGTTGGCCGCCTCGCTATCGAGGCGCTCGACCTGACCCGTCGCCTGGTGCTGATCTGTACGCCACCCTGCCCAGAGCGCTGCGGCCTCTGCGGTGCAGAGCACCCCGCCAGCACCTGTCCTGAGCGGGGACTCGACCCTCGGCTGGCTGGCTTAGCCGCCCTCCTCCCCCCTGAAGGGGACGAAGGCGCGCCGATCGGGTAGGATTCCCCTCCAAGGCGCGCCCAGTCGGGCGCCAACGAGCGAGGTCAAAAAACATGGGCGTACCAAAGCGGAAGAAGTCGCACGCACGTCAGGGTGACCGACGTTCGCACCATGCCTTGACGCTCCCATCCATGGATCGCTGCCCACAGTGCAACGCCGTCAAGCGTGCGCACCATGCCTGCCTAGAGTGCGGAACCTATCGCGGCCGCGAGGTCATCCGCCGACCTGCGCCGGACGCGGACGTCGCTGACGCCTAACTCGCAATGAGCGCGTCGGGCGGCACTGTCCGCCTCGCCCTCGATGCGATGGGTGGAGACCACGGTCCCACCGAAGTTGTCCCAGGTGGCCTGCGATGGGCCAAGGAGAATCCCAACGACCATCTGACGCTCGTCGGTGACGAGCAGGTCATTCGTGCGATTGCTGGCGGCGAACTTCCAGCAAACGTCTCCATTGTTCATGGACCAGGCGTGATCACCATGGAAGAGAACCCCGCAATCGCGGTGCGTGAACGCAAAGATGCATCCATGGTTGTTGCGGCAGCGCTGGTTCGCGACAAGCTCGCCGATGCGGTCGTCACCGCAGGGCACACAGGCGCCGGCATGGCTGCAGGTGTCCTCATCATTGGCCGCATTAAAGGTGTGATTCGACCGGCTATCGCTGTGCAGTTTCTCTTGCGCGAGAAGCCGCTCCTCCTCCTTGATGTTGGCGCGAACCCAGACTCCACCCCAGAGAATCTCTATCAGTACGCCCATATGGGCCAGATCTTCTCGGAGCACGTCCTTGGTGTTGTCAATCCTCGCGTCGCACTCCTCTCCATCGGCGAAGAGAAGGGGAAGGGAGATGTGCGTATTCAGCGCGCCACCGAGCTGCTTGATCAGTCATCGCTCAACTTCACCGGGAATGTTGAAGGGCGCCACCTCGCCGCCGATGAGGCCGATGTGGTCGTTTGCGATGCGGTGCTCGGCAATGTTGCGATCAAACTTGTCGAAGGGGTAACGACCACCATCACCGATTTGTTCCGTGCCGAGTTCCGGCGCCTCCCATTCGGTCCCATCGCCGCGCTGCTCATGCGCGGCTCCATCGCGCGCATCCGCACCCAGCTTGACTATGAGCGAATTGGCGCAGCAATTCTATTAGGCGTGCAAGGGACCGTAGCAATTACCCATGGTCGCGCCCGGCAGCGCATGGTTTACTTCGCCTGCGCCACTGCGGCACGTGCGGTACGTGAGCGCGTCACCGAGCAGATCGCATCGTCGATCGCCAAGAACCCGATTGCCGCCCCCGATGGTCTCCCCGTCGGACCGGCGTAAGGTGGCGACCCGGCGAGCCCCGGCTGCGCCGAAGGATGCAGCGGCGCGAGCGCATACGGCGGGCCGACGCGATGCACTCACCGCCCTCTATGAGTCGGACTTTGGCATGCGCACGGCGCTGGCAGTGCTGGAGCGACGGATAGCCGCGGGCGATGTCACCGAGGAGACCCTCCGCTGGTCCCGGCCACTTCTCGAGGTCGTGGAGGCGAATCGCCCACAGATTGATGCCGCAATTGAGCGCCTCGCCACCGCCTTCCCCCTTGCGACCATGGCCAGAATTGATCGTTCGCTCCTGAGGTGTGGCCTAGGGGAGGTGATACACTCCCGCACGGCGGCGCCGACCGAGGCGATCGCTGCGTGGACCTCGCTCGCCCGCACGTATAGCGGCGAACCGGCCCGCAAACTGGTCAACGGCGTACTCGGCACCGCGCATCGCGAGGTTGCCGCCACGGCGGAGAGAGACGGAGGGAGTAACTCATGAGCGACAAGGATCAGATCTTCCAGGAGCTCCAGAGCTACATCGTTGAGCAGCTCGGCGTTGAGAAGGAGAAGGTGACCAAGGAGGCCGCCTTTATCGAAGACCTCAATGCAGACTCCCTCGACCTTGTGGAGTTCGCAATGGGCCTTGAAGAGAAGTTCGGCGTAACGATTGCTGACGAAGAACTCGGCAAGATCAAGACGGTGCAAGACGCCGTCGACGCCATCGCCGAGAAGAAGGGCTGAGATGGGGCGGCCCCATGGCCGCCAGAGTGAGGCTCCAGCCTTGCTCAGTGCGACCATTGGGGCGTGCCACCACTCCGCACGATGACGCTCGTAGTGGCGCCACTTTCGATGACCCCAGCACAACGTGAACGCCTCAAGCTCCCAGTAGGGGGCGAGGCTCTCGTAGAGCTGGCCCTCACGCACCCATCACGTCGCCATCAAGAGGGGGCTGCGTCGGACAACGAGCGCCTGGAATTCCTCGGCGATGCAATCCTTGGTGCCGTCGTCGCTGCCCGGCTCTATGCCGACGACACTGCGGCGGAGGAGGGGGATCTCTCTGAGCGCCGAGCCGCTGTTGTCTCACGTGCCGCGCTCGCGGAGGTTGCCCTGCGCATTGGCATTGACGAGGTGTTGATGCTCGGCGAGGGTGAGGCGTCGCGCGGAGGTGCACGTCGACCTGCGGCGCTGGCCGCGGCGTTTGAGGCGCTCGTTGGTGCGATCTTCTTGAGTCACGGCTTCGCCGCCGCCGCCTCATTCATTGAAGGGCATATGGGCGCCGAACTCGCCGCACCCCGCGCCGCACTCGGCAAGGGGATCAAGACGCTCCTGCAGGAGTGGACGCAGGCACGGAATGGCTCCCTGCCCCGATACGACGTTGTCGCTACCACTGGCCCTGAACACGATCGCACGTACGAGTGCGTCGTACGCGTTGACGGCAGTGAGGTCGCGCGCGGATCTGGTTCAAGCCGCCGCGCCGCTGAAGCTGCCGCCGCTGAGGCTGCCATTGACCTCCTCGGCATCACGGCCGGAGGCGCGCAGTGAGCCGACTACGACTCCGTGAGGTGCGACTGAGCGGCTTTAAGACCTTTGCTGACAAGACGACGATCGCCTTCACCCCGGGTATCACCGCAATCGTTGGGCCAAACGGAAGCGGTAAGTCGAACGTCGTCGACGCTCTTCGCTGGGCGCTCGGCGAGGCCGGCCGCGGCATTCGCTCCAAGCGTGTCGATGAGGTCATCTTCGCCGGATCAGAGAAGCGTCGTCCGCTCGGCCTCGCCGAGGTTTCGCTCTCGATCGCCAATGACGATGGGCTCTTTGACCTTCCATTCACCGAAATTGAGATCGCCCGTCGCGCCGATCGCGGTGGTGGCCAGGAGTACCTGCTCAATCGCGAGAAGATTCGCCTTCGAGACCTCAACGAGCTGCTCGATGGGGCGGGCCTCGCCGAGAATGGGCTCCTCTTCATTGGTCAGGGCGCCGTTGACCAGGCGCTGAGCCTCAAGGCAGAGGAGCGCCGCGCACTCGTTGAGGAGTTCGCCGGCACCGCGCGCCACGAGCGACGCCGCGCACGAGCGGAGGCCGAGATGAAAGAGGCAATCGATAACCGGGCCCGTGTCGAGGAGATCCTCGGCACCCTCCGTCCACAAGAGCGTCGCCTCGCAACGCTGGCGAAGCAGGAGGCCGGTCGCGAAGAGTTGCTGACCGAAGCGGTCGAGCGAATCGCCGCACTTGGTGCCGCACGCGGCGCCTGGATCGCCTCCCGACGTGTGCGCATCGGTGGGCAGCTTTCGACGGTAACGAGTGAGCTGCACTCCATCCGCGAACAACTGCGCAACGCCGACGAAGAGGCCCATCGACGTCGAGAACGCTTGGGGCTTGCCCGCACCGAACTCGACGTAGCACGACGTGCCCTTGAGGTAGCTCGTGAAGCCCGTGAATCTGCCGAAAGGGCACACGCCCGTGTTGATGCTGAGTCTTCTGCGCTGACGCGAGACGTAGAGCGCATCGCATCGGAAGTCGCCGTCGCAGAAGCGGAGATCGCATCCGTGGAGGCGCTGCGTGCCGCTGCAGCCCCTGCAGTCGACGCAGAGGCGGTGGCCGCCCTCGAGATCCTTGATGCCGACCTCTCTTCGGCGCGCCGCGAGCTGGAGGCACTTACCGATGGCACGGGGGAGGGGAGTAGCGACTCTGCAGTGCGCGCTCAACGTTCGCGCGAGGTTGAGCGAGCAGATCTCACCGCCCGTCTCGAGCGACTCCAGGCAGAGCGCACCGCCGTGACTGCAGACGGCGCCAACGAAGATCCCACCGCCGCTGAAAACGTTCTCATCCTCGCTGCGACCGCCGCCAGCGATGCCGCGGCTCGTCTCGCTGCTGCTTCACGCGAACTAGCCGAGGCGGAATCCGGCGCCGCCGCCGCTCGGGCAACCGTTGGAGAGAGCGAACGTGCCGCTCGCGCCGCAGAGGCGGAGGCGGCGTCACTTTCGGGCCGACTCGCCGCACTTGAAACACGTCGCGCAGCCCTGCAGGAGCGCGCGCTGTCGAAGGCGGCACATGCAATTGGCGGGCGAAGCCTGCTAGCAGGCGTAGAGCTTCGCGAAGAGGGTCGCACCGCCGTGCTCGCCGCACTCGGTGCGTTGGCACGAGGCTTCGTTGTTGATCAGCGTGGCGCAAGCCTGCTCGACGATGAGCAGGGGGCACTCCTGATTGATGGCGCTGACGCGATGAGCGCAACGACGCACCCGACACTCCCATCCTTGAGCAGCGAGGTTGTGAGCGATCCTGATGGGCTACTTGGACGACTGCTGGCAAGCGTCTTCGTTGCGCCGAGCGTCGCGGCCGCGTTGAGTGCCCTCGCCGATCTCCCTCTTGGCGGCACGATCGTCACGCGCGCCGGCGCCGTTGTCCGCCATGGCGGAGTTGTCATTCGCGAAACGGAGCCAGAGGATGCACTCGTTGACTCAGAGATTAGTCGCGCCGCCGCAGCAACGGAGCGGCTCCGAGCCAGCGCTGCGGCCCTGCGGAGCGAAGCCACTGTGGCAGCGGGCATCCTGACTTCGGCTGAAGCACGACTCGTGCAGGGGCGCGAAGCCGAGGTGAGCACGCGTGCAGCGCTCCGTGCTGCTGAATCGGCACGTGCTGAGGCGGAGCGCCGCCGCGACGCAGTTCGCCGAAGCACGTCAGAGCGCGCTGAACGAATCAGTCGCCTTGATGCCGCCGTCACCGCCGCCCAGGCGCGGCTCAATGAGATTGCCCTGACCCCTGAGCAGGCCATCGCCACCGACGCTGCAACCCAGTGGCGCGCCCGCGTTGAAGAGCTGACCGCCCGCCGCGCGGACCTCGCAACTGCCGTGGAAACAGATCGAGCGGCCCTGCGCACCTGGGAGCTGGCGCGCGCACGTGGCGATGCCACCGTTGCCGGCGCCTCTGCCCGAATCGCGCGAGCCGCAGAGGAGCGTGGTGCCCTGGAGACGCGTGTTGCAAACCTCCGTGCCCAACTCGCCGAGCAGTCGGGTCTCGCAACAGCAGCCCGAGCCACGGCAACGCAGCGCGAAGTGAGCGTGCAGGCGAAGGCGGCCCTGCAGGTTGAGATTGAGAGCGAGATTGCAACAGACGAAGAGGCGAAGCGCGGCCTCCGCGCACGCGAGCAGCAGCTCGACGAGGCACTGCGCCCGCTGGAGCGCGACGGTCAGGCTGTTGAGTTTGAGCGCGAGCGATTCATCGAAGAGTTGAGTGGCGACCTCGCCGCCTTCGGCCGCCGCCTCTCTGAAGACGCCCGGTTGGCCGTCGGCATCCCAGCTGCGCTCCGCACCGCCACACCAGCCGATGACGCCGAAGCTCCCGCCGAAGGGGAGACCGCTGCACGTGAGGGGCTCGCCCGTCAGCAGGCGGCTGCTCTTGTTGAATATTGGGAAGGGCAACACGCCGCTACCTCTGCAACGACACTTGCTGCACCTGACCCCGAAGAGCTCCGAGCGCTGGAGCGGCTGCGACGCAAGATCGGCCCCCTTGAGGCTGGCGGCGCCAGCATCGTGATGGAGCACCAGGAGCTTCGCGCCCGACTCGAATCGCTCGAAGTGCAGACTCGTGATCTTGATGGTGCAATTGAGAAGGCAGCGACGCTGATGCGGGAGCTCGATCAGCTCGTTGAGTCAACCTTTACTGAGCAGTTCGCCGCACTACAGACCACCTTTGCATCGAACTTCCAGCTCCTCTTTGGGGGCGGAGATGCGCAACTGCGACTTGCCGACGAGGGCGAATCGCGCCGACCCGGCATTGAAATCGACGCACGGCCACCCCTCAAGCGCCGCCAGCAACTCTCCCTCCTCTCGGGTGGAGAGCGTGCGCTCACCGGCGTAGCGCTGCTGCTCGGCATGTTGGCGGTTCGCCCTCTCCCGTTTGTTGTTCTTGACGAGGTTGATGCCGCTCTCGACGAGGCAAATGTGACGCGCTTCGGCGATGCCATCCGCGAGTTGAGTGAGCGCACACAGGTCGTGGTGATCACCCACAACCGGGGTACGGTTGAAGTTGCCGACAGCCTCTGGGGCGTAACCGTTGGCGAAGATGCGGCAAGCCGCGTCTTCGGACTACGTCTCGATGAGGCGAAGCGCATTGCCGAGCAGGCCCGCGCTGAGCGTGAGGCGGCGCGTTGAAACTCGCCTTCTGGCGAAAGAGCTCTCCTGACGATGAGAAGCGTGTGGCCGAAGCCACCACCCCAGCCGCTAACCCTCTCGCCAAAGTTCTCCGTCGATTCACTGCTCCAGAGCCCGACTGGCGCGAACTTGAAGAGGCGCTCCTTGCCAGCGACGTCGGGCTGGTTGCCACGACCGCGCTCATTCAGGCGGCCCGCGATGGCGACGGAGCGAGTGGACGTGCGCGGGTACGGGCCGCGGCGTTGAGCCTGCTTGGCGACGACTTAATCAACCTGCACGACGACGCGGACGTTGTGCTGCTCGTTGGTGTCAACGGAGTCGGCAAGACCACGACCGCGGCCAAGCTCGCATCGCGAGCGAAAGGCGCTGGACTATCGCCCCTCCTCGTTGCTGCCGATACATTTCGTGCAGCGGCAATTGACCAGTTGCGGGCGCTTGGCGTGCGCGAAGGGGTTGAGGTGGTTGAGGGGCGCCCAGGTGGTGATCCTGCCGCTGCAATTCATGATGCGCTGACGCTGGCGGCTGCACGTGCCTTCACTCCCGTGATCATCGACACCGCCGGCCGCATGCAAACCCGGAGCGGCCTAATGGACGAGCTCGCCAAGATCCGGAGGGTGGTAACGAAGGTTGCCCCAACCCGCACCGTTGAAGTGCTGCTCGTGTTGGATGGCACGGCGGGACAGAACGGCCTCGCTCAAGCTCGTGGATTTGATGCGTCAGCGGGGATCGACGGCATCGTGCTGACCAAGCTCGATAGCGGTGCGCGCGGTGGGGTAGCCCTAGCGGTACGCCGTGAGCTTGGCCTGCCGATTCGTTGGATCGGAACGGGCGAGCGGGCCACCGATCTGGTGCCATTCGCCGCAGAGGCGTACGTTGATGGCCTCTTAGGCGCGCCTGCGCTCTCCTGAGCTAGGAATTTCGGCGATCGACTGAATACTCCCTAGGCGAGAGAGTGCGACAAAGAGACCGACGGCAATAGAGGCACCGCCACCTACGAGGAGCGCCACGCCACTCCCGGCCACGGAGCTACCAATTACTCCGCCAATGATGATCCCCAACAATCGGCCGACAATGCCGACACCATCGTTCGCGGCATTCGCACGCCCCTGGTAGGCGGCAGGGAGGACGCGCCCACGAATGGCCGCCTGGTTTGCCTCCCAGATTGTCTCAAAGCCATCGCTGAGTAGTTGGTGGCCGACAAGCATCGCGAACCCAACTACGGTCGCTCCCGGCGCGAGGGGCACAAGCGCGAGGCCAATTCCAACGATCACCAAGCTGAGGGAGATCGCGCGGCCAACGCCAAAGAACCGCGAGATGCGTTCGGTGAAGACGCCACCAAGGAAGGAGGCAATGCCACCGGTTGCGATCACTAGTCCGATCGCTTCAGGGCCGAGACCGAGTCCATTCGTGACATAGATCAGGTACGAGGAGCGGAAGAGGCCAAAGTAGAGGCCGATCACAAATGTCGAGATCAGCAGTGGTCGCATGAGCACAACGGACCACGTCTTCTTTAGGCCGTCGGAGAGCTCCCAGAAGAAGCTGGCACGCGCAGATGCTGGTGGCAGTTTCGGTTCAGCCACGCGGAGGAACCCGATCAGCACTGCCGAGAAGATGTAGGTAAGCGCGTCAATCCCAATGGCAACGGGTCCACCGAATGCACCAACTAGCAGTCCCGCTGAACCGAACCCAAAGAACTCTGCTGCACCGCGAATCCCCAGCGTTCGCGCTAGCACCGCGCGCAGCGCAGATGAGTTCACCAGGCCAGCAAAGTAGCTCCGCTCAGCAATATCAAACGTTGTCGCGCACATGCCGGTGAGGGCGCTCACCGCGATCAGGTGGGGGAGGGTGACCCCATCGAAGAGTGCGGCAGCGAGTGGGATCGTACCGAGTAGCAGTGCCCGAAGCAGGTCCGTCGCGATAAGGACGGGCTTCCGTGGAAGGCGATCAATCCAGACACCGGCGAACTGACTTACCAGCGCCCCAGCGATGAGGTCTACAGCGGCAAGGGCGGCCGCCTCCGCTGCATTGATGCCGAGTCCGATGATGGCAAGGAGGGGGAGTGCGGCACGGGTGATGAATGAGCCGTAGGTAGAGATGGCCTGTGCGCTGGTCAAAATGTTGACGTCGCTGCGCACGAGCGGGGAGAGCCCTTGGATCCCGCCCCGCTCCTTCTGGGTCCCCTTTTGAGCTGCCATGGCGCGAGCGTACACTCTAGGCATGTTTGACGCGCTCGGTAGCAGTCTTCGCACCTCACTTCGTCGGCTCACGGGGAGCGGTCGCATCAGCGCCGCCGATCTTGAGGCGGGCCTTGCTGACATTCGCACCTCGTTGGTTGGTGCCGACGTTGCGATGCCTGTTGTTGCACAGCTGCTAGAACGCATCGGCGATCGGGCGCGTGCCAGTGAGATCGTTGGTGGACTCGGCGCGGGCGAACGCATGCTCGGCATCCTGCACAGCGCGCTAACGGAAACGCTCGGCGGCTCAGGTCGCGACCTCGATCTGCGCGAACGTCCAGCAACCATTCTCCTTCTCGGGCTGCAGGGTGCGGGGAAGACAACGACCGCGGCAAAGCTTGCCTACCGCTTGGCGAAAGATGGTCGCCGCCCGATGCTCGTCGCTGCCGACCCACGTCGACCTGCAGCGGCAGAGCAGCTCGCAACGTTGGCCGCCGCAATCAAGGTGCCAATGCATCGTGAACCGGTCGGCACCCCAGTGGCAGAGATCGGAACGCGTGCCATTGCTGCAGCCCGACGCCTCGGCCTCGACGTGGTGATCATCGACAGCTCAGGACGCACCACCCTCGACGATGAGCTGCTTGAGGAGTTGCGCGACCTTCGTGATGCAACCAAGCCACGAGAGCGGCTCTTGGTTCTTGACGCCGCCACAGGGCAGTCGGCGCTGGCCATTGCAGAAGGATTCAAAGCTGTCGCTGAGCCGACAGGGCTCATTCTCTCCAAGTTGGACGGCGATGCTCGCGGTGGTGCCGCACTCTCTATCGCCGGTGGCGCAGGGATTCCAGTGGTGTACGTGGGCACCGGTGAGCGCTCCGATGCGTTGGAGCGATTTCACCCCGAGCGCATCGCCAACCGCATTCTTGACATGGGTGACTTGGCAACGCTGGCGGAGCGCGTACGCGACGCCGAGATCGGACCGGCGGCTGGCTCCGATGCCGAGGTGCGTGCGAAGGCGGCAGAGGCGCGCGCACTGCGCGGCGGAATGACCTTCGACGATCTTCTCGGCCAGCTCCGCCAGATGTCGTCACTCGGACCGATCGGCCAGGTCGTCAAGATGATCCCCGGCATGGGGGGGATGGCCGAACAGGCGGAGGCTGCTGTTGCGAGCGGCGAGCTAAAGCGCACGGAGGCGATCATCCTCTCGATGACCCCTGCGGAGCGACGCGACCCAGCCCTCTTAACCCTGCCACGTCGCCGTCGGATTGCCTCGGGGGCGGGGCGAGCCATCGAAGAGGTCAATCGGCTGGTGAAGCGACTGGAAGAGATGCGCACCCTGATGCGACGAGCCGGCGGTGGCGACCCGAGTCGGCTGATGGGCGGCGGGGCGGGCCTCCCTGGCAAGCACGCGGGCGGGCGGATCCCCCCGAAGGCGGCGAAGCGGGAGAAGCGGGCGAAAAAGGGCGGCAAACGGCGCTAGTTCACGGGGAGAGATGCGCCCGAGCCGCTGAGCGGCTAGGATTCACGGACTGACCCCCTGGCAACGCCAGGGCCACCAGCCGCTCCGGAAGGGGCGGCGCCTCGGAGGATGCATCAGGGATGAGTGTTCGGATCCGTTTGACCCGCGTGGGCGCATCTAAGCAGCCATCGTATCGCGTGGTTGCCACTGATCGCCGCTCGCCACGAGATGGTCGCTCACTAGAAATTCTTGGCCACTACAACCCACGCACCGAGCCAATGACGCTGGTGCTTGATCTCGCCAAGGTTGATGCCTGGATCGCAAAGGGCGCACAGCCATCTGACGTTGTCGGCAAGTTGATCACCAAGGCGCGCGCTGGCGGAATCGCCATGGGCGGCAAGACGCTGGCGAAGGCTGCAACACCTGGCTACACCAAGCCTGGCACGCGCCCAGTTGTCGAAGAGCCAACAGTGGTCGTTGAAGCTGCGCCAGAGGCCGCCGTTGAGGCGTCCGCTGATGCGCCTGTCGCCGAAGCGGCACCGGTAGAAGAGGTCGCAGCTGTTGAAGCAGCACCTGTCGCCGAAGCGGCACCAGCAGAGGCGGCACCAGCCGCTGAGGAGGCCTAAGTGGCAGCAGCGCAGCTCGTCGAGTACGTCGCAAAGTCGCTTGCCGACAATCCAGACGGCGTCAGCGTTGAGGTAGAGGAAGATGGCGACGCCATCATCTTGCGTCTCGTCGTTGATGAAGAGGATATGGGCCGCGTCATCGGACGCAATGGCAGCATTGCCAAGGCAATGCGCAGCCTGTTGAAGGTTGTCTCAAATCGCACCGGAGAGAACTACGTCCTCGAAATCGGCTGAGACGACGACGGACCTGCGCGTTGCGCAGGTGCGCGGCGTTCGCGGTCTTGATGGCACCCTTCGCCTCGAGGTACTGACCGACCTTCCAGAGCAACGCTTTACCCCTGGCGCGCGCCTCTGCGTTGAAGGTACCGAGCGCGTCCTCACGCTGCTCGAGGTGACCCCAGGCTCCCCAGGCCTCTTCATTCGTTTCGGCGAAGTACAGAGCCGACTGGCGGGCGAGCGACTTGTTGGTGCCTACCTCACGATTCCGGCCGCCGAGGTACAGGTGCCACCAGACCGTGTGCTCTGGGATGAGGTGATTGGCGTCACGGTGCGCGACCCTCAGGGCGAAATCATTGGGGAGATTCGTGATCTCTATCGCGCCGGTGGCGCCGAGGTCTATGTCGTACATACGCCAGACGGGGGAGAGATTGACCTTCCCGCCGTTGCTGCGGTGATCGTGGAGTTTGCGCCACGCGACGGGCGCATCGTCGCCGACCTCACCGGTTCGGAGCGCACGGTTCGCGCAGTGAAGACACCTCGTCGGCGAGGGCCACAGAAGACCCCGGGTAGCGTTGCCTCGCTGCGCGCCGCGAAGGCCTCCCGTCGCCCGAAGAAGAGCGCTGCGAAGCGTGCCGCAGGCGACGTATGAGTGAGGAGTTCAAACCAGTGTTGAAAATCGACGTGATCTCGCTCTTTCCAGAGACGATCATGTCGGCGCTCTCCGCCAGCATCCCCGCGCGGGCCCTTGAGCGGGGCTTGGCCACGCTGACCTGTCATGACCTGCGCACCTGGGGAATCGGGAAGCATCGGTCGGTCGACGATGAGCCGTATGGCGGTGGAGCAGGGATGCTCTTGCGGCCAGAGCCGCTTGTTGATGCAATTGAGGCACTGCGTGGTCCAGACTCCACCGTCATCCTCTTTGATGCGGGTGGCGAGCGACTACGGCAACCGCGCGTGCGAGCGCTCGCAGCCGCCTCTCACCTGATCATCATCTGCGGTCGCTACGAGGGGGTTGATGACCGCGTTCGCGCCTACGTTGATCTGGAGCTGAGTCTCGGCGACTTCGTCCTCTCCGGCGGCGAGCCAGCCGCAATCGTCCTCTGTGATGCAATCCTGCGCCTCGTCCCTGGCGCTATTGATGCCGCGTCGCTCTCGGAGGAGTCGTTCTCGGGGGAGCTCCTGGAGTATCCCCAGTTCACCCGGCCCGCCGAGTTCCGAGGCGTAGGGGTACCGGAGATCCTCCTCTCAGGGAACCACGCGGGGGTCGCCGCCTGGCGGCACGAAGAGGCGGTCCGCCGCACCCAGCGCCAGCGCCCTGACCTCGCCAAGCCCACGAAGGGGAGCGAGGGGTCGTGAGGAGAGGCCCCAGGGGGGCTGTGCTATTCTCACCGCCCGCGCCGACAGGTTCTGTCGGCCACCACGGAGACTAATCATGGATTTGATCCGCACGCTGACCGACGCCCAGATGAAGAGCGATCTCCCGGAGATCAAGACCGGCGACACCGTCAAGGTGTCGGCAAAGGTCGTTGAAGGGAACCGAGAGCGCATTCAGGTATTCGAGGGCACCGTCATGCGCCTGCGCGGCGGCGGACTCGGCCTGAACATCACCGTTCGACGTATCGCCTCAGGCGTTGGCGTTGAGCGAACCTTCAAGGTGCACAGCCCACGCATCGAGAAGATCGAAGTCGTCCGACATGGTGTGTCGAATCGAGCCCAGCTCTACTTCCTCCGTGATCGCGTTGGCAAGCAGTCGTCGCTCCGTGAGCGCCGCGATAGCGCCACCGACATTGCCAAGAACGAAGTAAAGGCCGCCGCGAAGAAGGCCATCAAGGACGAGGCCGATGCCGTGATCGCTGCTGCCGCTGCCGTTGTTGCTGCCGAGGAGGCCGCAGCAGCCGCTACCGCCGCCGCAGCCGTCGCTGCTGAAGAGGCCGCTGCCGCTGCAACCGCAGCAGAAGTTGTTGCTGAAGCACCCGCCGCCGAAGTGGCCGAGGCGAGCGCTGACGTCGCGACTGAAGAGAGCGCACCAGTTGATGCGCCAGCCGCTGAGGCATCGGAGAAGGCTCCGGAGTGAGCGACCTGCGGCCCACGAGTGGCCGCACGCTGCCAACTCGCGAACTCGAGCTACGCCACGGACATCCTGAACGTGCCGTTATTGGCATTGATGAAGTTGGTCTCGCACCACTTGCCGGACCCGTCGTTGCCTGCGCCATTCTGATGCCCGCAGGAGATCCCATCCCTGGCGTCCGTGATTCAAAGATGCTGACCCCGGCACGTCGCGTCGCCCTTGCGCAGCAGATTCGAGAGGTTGCTGTGGCAATCGGGATCGGTGCTGCATCAGCGCGAGAGGTGGAGCGCATCAACCCACGTGCGGCTTCGCATCGCGCAATGGCGCGTGCCGTCGCGCAGCTCTCCCGGAGGAGGGGAGCGGCGCCAGACTTTGCCCTCGTCGACGGGAGCAGCGCTCGTGAGCTCCGCGACCTGATCGGGCCCCACGCGACGGTCGTTCGCGGCGATCAGTCGGTGTATGCGATTGCCTGCGCCTCGATCGTTGCAAAGGTGCTTCGTGACAAGCTCATGGCAGAACTCGCACTCCGCTACCCCGGCTACGGCTGGGAATCCAATGTGGGGTATCCAGCCCCCGTACACCTTGCCGCCCTTGATGCACTCGGCGTGACGCCACACCATCGCCGCACCTACGCCCCAGTTGCAGCGCGCATCGGTCTACTGCCCCGTAGCTAACTCCGCGGGAACGCCACTGGTACGGCGGTGATGCGAGCCTCTGCTGGTGGCAACCACCTCTGCACAGCGGGCACTCGTCGGGCGTGAAGCCGAAGCACTGGCGGCGCGCTCTCTCGCTCGCAGTGGCTGGGTGATCCTCTCGCGGAACCTGCGCCTTGGTCGACTTGAGGTGGACCTGCTTGCGCGGGACCCACGCGGCTCCCTCGTTGCCATTGAGGTGCGCCGCCGTGCCTGCGTGGGCGCTGCCGCCCCAGCAGAGCTCTTAGGGGCACGCAAGATGCGGGCGCTGCGGCGGCAACGTGCCCACCTCCCAGAGGGGTGTCGTATTGACCTCCTGCTGGTCCTCGGTAGCCCCGGACGCCAGCGACTTCGCCTCGTTCGAGGGGTCGCCTAGGGTCTCGGCGCCCCGTGCTAGGATTCCCGAGCGTCCGAATCGGACGTCCGCCCCCGCAAGGGAGCGAAATACGCACGCGGAACCAGACGCCCCACTACGGTGGCCCTTCGGGGTCGTGAAGGCGTCCCGCGGTGGAATAACCGTGTAAGGAGAACTATGGCACCAGTAACCATGCGCGACCTTCTCGAGGTCGGAGCCCACTTCGGGCACCAGACACGCCGATGGAATCCCAAGATGGCGCCGTTTATCTACGCGCAGCGCAACGGGATCCACATCCTCGACCTTGCCAAGAGCGCGAAGCACCTGCAGATTGCCCTCGATGCCGTGCGCGACGCGAGCGCGAACGGGGAGACCATTCTCTTCGTCGGCACCAAGAAGCAGGCACAGGCGCCAATTCAAGAAGAGGCAACCCGCGCCGGTCAGCCATACGTCATCAAGCGCTGGCTCGGCGGCATGCTCACCAACTTCACGACCATTCGCAAGCGCCTGACCCTCATGGAGCAGCTTGAGGCTCGTGAGCAGGCTGGCGAGTTCGACATCATGTCGAAGAAGGAGGCCTCGAAGCTTGGCGACAAGCTTGAGAAGCTTCGCGGAGCGCTCGGCGGCATGCGCCGTCTGCGCAAGGCCCCAGGGATGGTCTTCATCATTGACCCAAGCCGCGAGACCCTCGCTGCGATTGAGGCGAACAAGCTCGGCATCCCTGTTGTTGGCACCGCCGACACCAACGTCGATCCCGATCTCTTGAACTACCCGATCCCAGTGAACGACGACGCGATCAAGTGCATTCGCTTGATCTGCACCGCCGTTGCTGATGCGGTGATCGAAGGCGCTGCGATTCGGGCTGCGCGCCTCCCAGAGCTCGAGGCTCAAGAGGCTGCAGCTGCTGCCGCAGAGAACGCCGCAGATGCACCTGAGGCCTCCGATGTGCAGGACGACCTTGTTGCTGCGCTGAGTGCCACCGGCACGCTGAGCTTCTCGCCTGACGAGGAGCCAACGCCCGCCGTCGACACCACCCCAGCAGTGTAAGGAGGCCATCATGGCGATTAGCGCAGAGGCGGTACGAGACCTACGCGAGCGCACGGGCGCTGGAATGATGGACTGCAAGCGCGCTCTTGAAGAGTGCGGTGGCGATGTTGAGAAGGCCGTTCTGGCACTTCGTGAGGCTGGCCTTGCCGCCGCCGCGAAGAAGGCTGGCCGAGATGCACGTGAGGGACTCGTCTCCTCGTACATCCACACCGGCGGCCGAGTTGGCGTCCTGCTTGAAGTGAATTGCGAAACCGACTTCGTCGCGCGCAATGAGCAGTTTCAGAAGCTGGTGAAAGACATCGCAATGCAGATTGCGGGACTTCATCCGCTCTATGTGAGCCAGGACCAGATCCCAGCCGCAGCCCTCGAGGCGAAGCGCGCTGCGCTCCTCGAAGATGAGGCGCTCGCCAAGAAGCCAGAGGCGATTCGCGCCCAGATCGTTGAGGGCCAGCTGCGCAAGTGGTTCGAAGAGGTCTGCCTCCTCGATCAGCCATTCCGCGACGGCGAAGAGACGGTGGGCCAGTTGATCACGAACGCGATTGCTACGATCGGCGAGAACATCCGAGTCAGGCGCTTCGTGCGCTACGCACTCGGCGAGGAGCTGTAGGCCCCACATGATTGGGGCGGTGGAGGCGGCATGACCGAAACCACACGCTATCAGCGGATTTTGCTGAAGCTCTCAGGGGAGGCACTCCTCGGAAAGCTTGAGTACGGCGTTGATCCCACAGTCGTCGCATTCGTCGCTGAGCAGGTAAAGGCCGTAACAGCGCTCGGCGTGCAAGTTGGCATCGTCGTCGGTGGCGGCAACATCTTCCGCGGCATGGCCGCCGCAACCGCTACCGGCATGGATCGCGCGACGGCCGACTACATCGGTATGCTCGCAACGGCCATGAACGGGCTCGCCCTGCAAGACGCACTTGAGCGTGCAGGCGTGCCAACGCGAGTGATGACCGCCATCGATATGAATGAAGTTGCCGAGCCGTACATCCGCCGACGAGCTGTGCGACACCTTGAGAAGGGTCGCGTAGTCGTCTTCGTCGCTGGCACCGGGAACCCGTACTTCACGACTGACACGGCTGCGGCACTACGCGCTGTAGAGATTGGCGCCGAGGTGGTTCTAAAGGCCACCAAGGTGGATGGGGTCTACGACAAGGATCCAGTAAAGCACCCTGACGCGAAGCGCTACCCAG
>JACCDY011478973.1_pt1 | contig 22725 bp, 42 predicted proteins | sample 7446391 | NCBI WGS metagenome assembly JACCDY01 (sample SAMN15323451, study PRJNA562643) | freshwater metagenome | isolation source: river surface water | place: USA:Blue River Watershed | collected 2017-08-18 | reverse complement strand
CACGAATCGTATTTGTACTACAAAAACGGTTGACACCTACTTCTATCTGGTATAGTGTATAACCAAAGGAGATAGGTATGAAAAAAGGCGAACTACTCAGCAAGATGCTTCACATCGCAACGAATGCCCACCACGGGCAATTCGACCGTGGTGGCAATCCCTACATCTTGCATCCGATCAAGGTGATGCACTACGTCAAGTCTGAAGATGAAGAGCTTCAGTGCATCGCTCTTGGTCATGACGTGATCGAAGATACTGACGTCACTTACGCAGATCTGCGCGAAGCAGGTATGACCGATCGTATCATCAATGGTATTCGTGCTCTGACGAAAGTCCCGGGCCAGACCTATGATGAATACAAGGAAGGCGTGTTCGCGAACGTTGACGCCATGAAAGTCAAGTTGGCCGACCTTCGTCACAACACTGACGTTCGTCGTCTGAAAGGTGTCTCTGAGAAGGACATCGCTCGCATGGAGAAGTATCATCGCTTCTACCTCGAGATCACTTTCAAACTCAAGGAACTCGACAAATGAAAACGTTCTACGCCAACCTTATTGCATTTGGTATGATGACGGGGATTTGCTTTGTCGGATTCAGTGCCATGGCCCTGTTCTTCCCTTTCATCGGCGCGTTTATCGCATGGGACTTAGCACCTCTCACTTTCGGATGGGCGACTACGTTCCTGTGGATGCGTATAATCTTCGTAGCGTCTGCGATGATCGGTGTATGTTTCATGTGCTCTAAAGAGGGCCAAAGCATGGTAAAGGACCTCGTGAATGGTTAAGACTCGACTGATTGGTGACATCCATGGTGAATGGGAACTCTATCATCAGACCGCAACTGACGCCATCAACTTCGGTGGCTGTGAACGTACGATTCAAGTCGGCGACTTTGGTGTAGGCTTCTCTGGCCCGTATTGGCACGATCGTGCTGATGAGTTCCATTGGGATGGCACCCACCGATTCATTCGTGGCAATCACGACAAGCCTGAGAAGTGCAAGCAGATGGCCGGCTGGATCAAGGACGGACTCATCGAGAATGATGTCATGTTCATTGGTGGAGCTTGGTCTATCGATCAGGCATTCCGCACTGAAGGTGTCTCTTGGTGGGCTGATGAAGAGCTGACGATCGAAGAGTTCTATCGTCTGATCGACGTCTATGAACAGGTGAAGCCGAGAGTCATGATCACTCATGACTGCCCGGGCGATGTGAGCACTGAGATGTTCATTCAATCTGGCCTTGCGTTGTTCAAAGGAAACGCCAAGTCGATTCCTACTCGCACGAGCATAGCCTTCAATACAATGTTGGCGATTCATCAGCCAGAAGAGTGGTACTTTGGTCACTGGCACCACTCCATGCAGTATAAGTACGGCAGGACAATGTTCCAGTGTCTGGGTATTCATGATTATGTGGATGTAGAACTATGACTACGGCAATTCTTGCATGTGCTCACGCGTTCAGCAATAACAAGAACTTTCAACCCTCTTTGCTATACCTTGGCACATTTCTTATCGACATGAACCTTGCTGAGGCGCTGATCAAATGGTTGACGTGATCGACTCATTTAGCGGACCATATCGCTTCTTGTCAAACTTCTGGCTTGCTCCGGTAACATATGAGGGTATCACCTACCCTTCATCGGAGCATGCCTATCAAGCTGCGAAGTCCTTGAACAAGGACATTCGCGAGGCGTTTTCTGAGATCAGTTCACCTGCTGAAATCAAGCGTCTTGGGCAAACCATCACGATTCGTCCGGACTGGGAAGACGTTAAGATCAATGTGATGCGAGACATCGTCACTGCGAAGTTCGAACAGAACGATTACCTGATGCGGTTGCTCATGGAAACAAAGGGTTGTCACCTCATTGAAGGAAACACGTGGGGTGATCGCTTCTGGGGCGAGTGCCCTATCGGAAACGGAAGAAACGAACTCGGAAAGATTCTCATGGGAATCCGAGACGACATTACGAGGATAGTAGAAGATGAGTGAATACATGCCTGACAACTGGGTCGTGATTAAGTTCAAAGGTGACGACCCTCACTATCGTATTCTTGCCGGTTGGTCGGGTGGATACACCCAAAGTGATTCGTGGCGAATGAACAGTGGAATCGTTCGAGTTGAAGAGACTCAGTTCGTCTACAAGTTCTACGGGTCGACTGGTTCGTGCTACGTATGTTCGAAGAACTCATACTGTCTTCGCACCAACAACGCATACATCTGGTCAGCCTTACAGGAACGTTATGGCGAAAAGGTTGAGCTTATGCCAGAAGAGACCGACTGGATGAACATGGATTGGATCATCAAGTGATCGGAACAGAGCTCTTCGGCAAAGGAAGCTTCGGTAAAGTGTCCCACGATCTAGTTAATGACTGGTCGTGGGATAAACTTTCTCGTGCCGTAAAGGAAGTTGTCGACGAAGATATGCGTCGCTATAAGCCTCTCGGTGATGGCGGATTCGCATGTTGGGGAATGGAACGATTCTTTCCTGAAGTCTTAGCGTTTATGCAAGAACTCAAGCCTGAGTATCAACCAAGGGCACAGCTGTTTGCGAGTACGAGAGACACCTCTCGATCTTTTGATCTTCATCGCGATCCGGGGCAATACCTGTGGATCTGGCAAGTGATCGGTAGCACTCCGTGGCAGGTCGAAGATACTGAATTAGTCCTCCACCAAAACGAGATGTTGTACATCGATAACGAACTTCTTCACTGCGCGAAGCCGAACTCTCCACGAGCGAGCTTCACATTTTCTTTAGAAAAAGAGCACTTTTACGGTTGACATTTTGACCGCGATTGCTTATATCTAACTGGTAAGCAAAGGAAACCACATGACTCCAACACTCTACTGCCTGATGCGGGAAGACCTGCAGGACCTGAATCCGGGCAAAGGTATGGCTCAAGCCATGCACGCCCAAGCTGACTTCGATGAATGGGTTGAGAAAAACCCAGATAGTCCGTTCCAGCCTTTCATCAAGGAATGGAAGGAAGATCGATCGTTTGGTCGAACGCTTGTCCTTGAGTCGTCTCTCGAGAACATGGCTGACATTGTGAGCACCAACTATGGTGCCGCAGTGAAGCTGCCCATGGCACTCACGGTTGATCCGACATATCCGTGGCGCAACTTTTACGGCAAGGTCTTCCTCTCCGAAGAAGTCACTTGCGGTTGGGTTTTCGCGTGTGATCTGACGCCTCAGCCGGTTCTGGACGAACTGCGCAAACTCTCTCTGCATAGGTGAAAACATGACTTTTGCTGTACTTATCGTTCAAGGCGCCCTCATGGGATATGTCGCTGGTCAAGCATTTACCGGTGCAGCGTTCTGGGGTATCTGTATCATCAACGCCATTCTTGTTGTGATGTACGGGATCGCTAAAGATGCTGAGCGTTGAAGAAAGACTCGCCGTCGCCGAAGAAAAACTGAAGCGACTCGAAAAGGTAGAGCTTCAACTTAAACGTACCCAAGATGCGCTCATGCATCTTGCAGGTGTTTACGATCGTAACTTCGCGATCCTGTCTGGTCGAGTCAACCAGAAGTCTGATGGGTTCTTAAACGACCTCTTCAATTGGTAAGAAAAACGGTTGACACCAGCATAAAGTTGGTGTATAACTTCTATATGATGAACAACGTGAGATCGTGATGAAACGAGTTCCTACTCAAGAACGTCCTGACTGGATGTCTGCTGCTGAAGAGATCGGGTTCAACTTCCATACGATGTACGGCGAACCGTACTGGGATGAGAAGTCCATGTATCAATTCACTCTCGAGCAAGTCGAGAACGACATCGAAGACCCGAGCACCGAACTTCATGAGATGTGCCGGCAAGCTGTCGATGAGATCGTCGACAACGAACGTCTTATGACGAAGATGGGAATCCCATCGAACATGATGGACTTTGTTCGGAACTCGTGGAAACGTGACGAGCAAGAACTTTATGGGCGCTTCGACCTTGCTTATGATGGCAACGGTCCGGCAAAGATGCTTGAGTACAACGCTGACACACCGACGTCTCTCTTTGAAGCCGGCAACTTCCAATGGACTTGGCTTGAAGAAAAGATCAAGCTCGGGCATCTTCCCGAGAACTCTGATCAGTTCAACCGTATCTACGATGCTCTGGTTGAGCGCTTTCAAGAGATGTTTCTTCCGAACGAGAACATTCACTTTGCTTCTGTCGGTGGTGTCGACAACCTCGAAGACTACGGCACCGTTGAGACGATGGGTTGGGCTGCGTCTGATGCAGGCCTGATCCCTCACTACACCAAGATTGAAGACATCGGCTTGTCTGACGCCGGTCAGTTTGTTGATGATCAAAGCCGAGTGATTGGTTCTTTGTTCAAACTGTACCCTTGGGAAGATATGCTTCGTGATGAATACGCGGTCAATCTGGCTTCGTCTCGTTGCCGAATGCTCGAGCCGGCTTGGAAAGCCGTAGTGTCGAACAAGGGCATCCTTCCTGTTCTTTGGAAGATGTTCCCGGGACACAAGAACTTGCTGCCTGCTTACTGGGCAGATGAAAGCCACAAGCTGACGAACTATGTGACGAAGCCCATCTTCTCTCGTGAAGGTGCATCGATTACGATAGTCGAGAATGGCAAAACGACTGAGTCGTCGACCAACCGTGAGTATGATCACAACTCGATGATCGTTCAAGAATACTGTGCGCTCCCCGTCTTTGATGGCTATCGTCCTATCATTGGTTCGTGGATTGTTGGGCGCACTTGTGTAGGTATGGGTATTCGCGAGGATCAAAGCCGCATTACTCAAGACCTCTCGCGCTTCAAACCCCACTTTATCATGAACTAAGGATGAAAGACATGAAACGTTCTACTAATATGAAAGCCCTCACCATCGGTCTTCTGACTGTCTCTGCTTTTGCTCTGGCTGCTTGTCAGCAAGACGAGGCGACTGCATTCAGCTTCACCAACGTCGAGCAGTGTATCTCTGCTTCTCGTCAGGTTGATGCCGGCTTCACGGCTCAAGAGTGCCGCGATGGTTTTGCTGCAGCCCAGAAGTCTTACACTGAGACTGCGCCGAAATACGTCGATGAAAACGTATGTGAGTCCGAGCATGGCGAAAACTCCTGTACTGTTGTGCAGGGTAGCGACGGTGGGTCTGTCTTTGTTCCGCTCATGATGGGCTACATGATGGGCTCGATGATGGCCGACAATGACTCTAAGCGTCGGTCGTACACCTACGTTCCGATGTACTCGGTTAAGGGTGGTGGCTATGGTACCTCGACTGGCTACTACACCTCTTCGCTCGGCACTAAAGGTTACATGTCGACGTCGACTTTCTACGCAAAGCCGGCTTCGACTGTGAAAGCTGCTCCGATGACTTCGGTCTCGGTTTCTTCGAAGGGCGGATTCGGTGGTGCTAAAGCTGGAGGCTTTGGCGGCTAACAGCAAAATAACAGTTGACATTCCTAGAGGATGGTGATAGTCTATTCATGTAAGCCAAGGAGCAGATCATGAAGTACTTCACCATCCTTTCTTTCATTGCCCTCTCTGCATGTGCAGGCACGGGTATTCCCGTCGAACAAGATCGTGCAATGCAGCTCGAGTATCTGCAAGATGTGAGCGAGCGCCAAGCGTTTCGTCCTGAAGTGTATGCAGAACCTGAGTTCGAAGCTGACTGCATCGAGTACAATATGGTGGAATGCTACAATTAACGGTTGACACCTTCGTGTAACTAGTATAGACTGTATACATGAAAGAGGTAAGCAACATGAGATTTTTCCGAGTCGGTGGCGCAGTTCGCGATCACTACATGGGTATCCGCCCACAAGACGTTGACTATGTTGTCACCGGCGCTACTGAGGCTGAGTTCCTCGAGCGTAAGCCTTTTCACACCAAGTCTTTTACCAAGGTCGGTGCTGACTTTCCCGTGTATCTGGACGATCGCGGCAACGAATGGGCTCTGGCTCGCCGCGAGAAAAAGGTCGGTGAAGGCTACCATGGCTTTGAAGTCGACTTTGGTCCTGAAGTGACGATCGAAGAAGATCTGTCTCGGCGCGATCTGACAATCAACGCTATGGCGATGGAGATCCATGACGACATGAAGACTCGTCTGGTTAACGTCATCGATCCTTTCAATGGTCGTCAAGACATCGAGGACAAGGTGCTGCGGCACACTTCTGACGCCTTTGTTGAAGACCCTGTTCGGGTTCTGCGGCTGGCTCGTTTCCGTGCTCGTCTGGGTGCGGAATGGACGGTTGCTCCAGAGACTCGTGCTCTGGTTGCTTCAATGGCGAAGAAAGGTGTTCTGAACGAACTGACCGCTGAGCGTGTTTGGAAGGAACTGAGCCGTGCACTGATGGAAGCTAACCCTCGGCTGTTCTTCGATACTCTGCTGGAATGTGATGCTCTGCATGTTCTGTTCCCTGAAGTGTATCGCCTGAAGACTGCGCTGGAAGCTCGTCGTTGGCACCCTGAAGGTGATGCTTACGAGCACACCATGCTGGTTCTGACTCAAGCCGCGCTGAACGACGGTGATCTGGAAGCCCGTATGGCTGCTCTGGTTCACGACTTCGGTAAGGGTCTGACTCCTCGTGATCAACTGCCTAAGCACTACGGGCACGAGATGACCGGCGTCAAGGTTGCTCAAGACTTCTGCAACCGTCTGACTGCACCGGCGAAGATGCGGGATCGAGTGATGAAGACTACTCGGTACCACATGCACATGCACAAGCTGGACACTCTGAACCCGAAGACTTGGGTTCACATGTTTGAAGACATGGATGCTTTCCGTGATCCTCAAGTGGTCGAGCTGCTGTGGATGGTCGGTGTGTTCGATGAGCGCGGTCGTCTGGGTAGCGAGATGAACGACGTCCAAAGCCTGTACAAGGTGATGGATGTGTTCAAGCGAGTCGCTGCGGTCAAGTTCGCAGACGTCTTCCCGAATGGTGAGACTAACCCGACGAAGATCAAGGACGGTATGTTCAAAGCTCGTGTTCAGGCGGTTAAGTCCGCCTGAACTTCAACAAGGAAAAGATGATGTCTGTAATTGAAAAACTAAAAGTCGAGTCAATCAACCTGCGAAAGACTCGCAGCCCTATTGCTCCTTCTATCCTTTTCGCTCTGAGCGAGATCGAGAAGGTCGGTAAGAACAACGGCAACCGTGCTACTACCGATGACGAAGCTATCAAGGTGATTCAAAAGCTTATCGCCACAATCGATGAGAACCTGAAGCTGGCCCTCGACGATGGTCGTAGGATTGCTCTCAACTTCGAGCGTAACATCCTTGTGGGTGTTCTACCTCAGATGGCTTCTGATCAAGAGGTTACCGACTTCCTTCGCGAGTTGTTCACGGGTAAGCGGGGAGATCAAATCCCAAAGAAGGGTGAAGTCATGAAAGCACTTCGCGATCGGTTTGGTGCTCTTATTGATATGAAGCGCGCTGGGCAAATTGCAACAGATGTTTATGGAGTCTGAGATGAACATTGACAATATCATCAAGTGGATCGCGATCGCAATGATCCCTCTGAGCCTTGTGTTCGCGTTTCTGCTTGTCTATGGTGGAGCGTTTCTCAGCGCATTCATCTGGATCGGTATCGCATGTGTATGGTATTTCAACTACCGTATGATTTGCAATGTGATCGAGGCAAAACAACAATTTAACGAACGACTTGAAAGGATGATGAATGACACGCGTGGTTAAGGCGCCAGAACAGTATGACGCTGGAAATGCTGTGACGATCTTCCTTGGTGGATCTATTGATATGGGTTCTGCCGAGGACTGGCAAACACGTCTTACACAGGATCTGTCGGACTATTCAGATGAAGATCTGATTCTGCTGAATCCTCGACGTGACGACTGGGACTTGAGCTGGAAGCAAGACCCTACACCTGGCACTCAATTCTATGAGCAAGTCAAGTGGGAACTCGATCAGCAAGAAGAAGCTTGTGCTTGTGTGTACTACTTTGCCCCAAACTCGAAGTCACCGATCACGCTGCTTGAGCTCGGGTTGTTCGGTAGCAGCCTTACGCCGGTCATCGTCTGTTGCCCGAAAGAGTTCTATCGCTACGGCAACGTCAAGATAGTGTGCGACAGGTACGACATTCCTATAGTCGAGACGTATGAAGAACTCGTGACAGTGCTTCGTGAAGCAATTGACGACGAGCTCTCTGCATAAATATCCGTAGGCTTTACTATGGAGTTGACATATGCAGAATATTGTTGTAAGATATTTTTCGAGAGTAGGAACAGCATCCTCCGTTCTACTCAACGTTTTACTCGGCGGAGCGAGTAACCAAACCCTCAGCGCAAGAAACTACGGACTAAAGAGAGCAGGTAAGCTAAACTTAGTTTGGTTGATCGATCTACTGTTCTTCTGGGATAGAGATCATTGCATGAACAGTTGGCTATACTGGTTCTTGCGCAAAGACGTACAACATGAAATGAAAAAGGAGAAGATGAATGGCTAAAAAAGGTGGTAAGTCGAAAGGCTTTATCTCGCAGGGCAAGCACAGCAACGTCGATCGCAAGATCGTCAATGCCATGCGCAGTGACTACCTTCAGTCCGGTGATCGCGTGATGAATCAACTTCGTGCTCTGCAGCAGGGCAAAGATGTCGTCATGACGATTCCGAACCCGAACAAAGAGCAGACGAACAAGAAGTTCATCAAGGTGAAAGTCTCTGGTCGTGAGTATGTCGCTCGTCTGAAGGACTGGAATAAGTCCGCAAAGAAGGCTGATGGAGAATGATCGAGATCTACGGCACTACCGCATGTAAGTGGTGCAAGGCCGCAGTTGCTCTTGCCGAAGCACAGGGACTCAAGTTCGAATACCGCAACATGGATTTGAACGAACAGTTCTACCTTGAGCTGAAAGCACGTAAACCCGACTTCAAGACTGTGCCGCAAATCTGGTGGCATGGTCGATACATCGGCGGATACAGTGACTTCGCTCAAGAAATTGAAAACACCTCTGGAGGATATGGTGATGGCAAGGTCTGATGTGATCAACCTTTTGAAGCGTGAGATCGTCGACATTGAGTTCAAGAAACTGAGTGGCGATCTTCGAGTTCTCACGTGCACGCTCAATCCGGCCACGCTCCCGCCTGCACGAGCGGAAGATCCGCTGAGCCAAAAGAAGGTTCGGGAGATCAACGAAGAGGTATGTGCGGTGTTCGACACGATCAATCAAGGATGGCGATCATTCCGTTGGGACAGCGTCATCTCTGTGAACGGAGAAGCATACGTTGACTAAACCCGCAAGAGGCGGGACTGAACTCATGGCGGATCGGATTAACTCCCTTCCGCCTGAGTTACTTTCCCAATACCAAATCATTCACTCCCGTGTTCGTGATCTAGACCCACATAAGAAGAAGATCTATGTGTTGCATGATCTTCCAGGTGATCCTGAGGTTCAACACTTGAAGAACGGTGGATGGCAACGATTCAATAAGCTCGTGTTCGTCAGCCACTGGCAACAACAGATGTACAACGCGTATCTCGGCGTTCCGTTTGACGCAGGTGTGGTTCTACAGAACGCGATTACTCCTATCGAGTCCCACTCGAAGCCAGAAGATAAGGTTCGCCTTATGTACTTCTCGACTCCTCATCGTGGGCTTGAGTTGCTCTATCCGACGTTCGATAAGATGTACAAAGAGTTCGGCGATAAGATCGAGCTCAATGTGTTTTCATCCTTCGATCTGTATGGTTGGGATGTTCGTGACAAGCCATATGAGCCGTTGTTCGGTAAGCTTACCGAACATCCGGGCATCAACTACTCGAAGTCGGTATCGAATGATAGGATTCGTGAAGAACTTAAGCGCTCTCACATCTTAGCATATCCTTCAATTTGGCAAGAGACTTCGTGTCTGGTGATGATTGAAGCGATGTGTGCTGGTCTAGTATGTGTCCACTCTTCACTTGCAGCCCTTCCTGAGACTGCCATGGGTTGCACCTATATGTATGGCTACACCGAGAACCTGAATGCACATGTGATGCGGTTCGAGGCAAACCTAAGAGACGCTATTCAGGACGTACTCGATGGAGCAACAGTAAGCGAAGACCGTGTGGAATTCATCAATGATACGTATTCATGGGACTCGCGCAAGTGGCAGTGGGAAGAACTATTGACATCGCTCTGACGATGGTATATACTGACCACAAAGGAGATATGACATGGCTTCACTGAAAAAGATCACTGCGAAGAAGAAAAAGCCCGAACTCAAACCCGTGCCGCAACGTAAGTCAAACGCGGCACGGATCCTCGAGGAAAAGCACATCGGTGTCGAAACCATCGACTGGACAAATGTTCCGGCTGAACTGTTTGATATGAAGGTGTATACAAACCTTCGTATCTACAACTATTTCCACGACCACAAAGACGCGTTCAAGTGGGCTGAAGCTTGGGTCAAGAAGAATCGTGGACAAGATCTGAACGACTTCAAAGCTGCCGAAGATTGGCGGGTCAATACCACACTCGGCGGTCTTTGCAAGATGCATATGGCCGGTGCACCGTTCGATGAGAAGCGTATGGCATGGATTAATGCAGGCATCAGTGCTGCAGTGAAAGCTGGAAAAGAGAATCGCCTGATCGAAGCTTCTATCTCGACGAAGCCGGTCAAGACCGCTGCAGATGTGCTTGCTGACAAGATTCATGACTTCATCGCCGAAGTAGAATTGGTGATCGATGAGTATCACGATCCCAAGGTTATCTTTGATGCTGAGAACTATTCGGTCTTCAACGAATTGAAGAAGATCAACGCACCAAAGCCACTGGCACAGAAGGTGTATGACTACTATAAGCCGCTATACGACGAGATCGAAGAACTCGTGACGAAGAAGACTCCTGATCTGGTCGAAGGTTACAAACACCTGAAGACTACGAAAGAGAAGAAAGACTACCTCGCCTTCATCAAGAACATCATCGACGACTGCCAGAAGTTCTTGAATGCTGCTACCGCGGCCAAAGTTCGTAAGCCTCGTCAGCCGAGAGCAAAGAAGAAGGTTCCGGTCGAGAAGCTTGTGGCGAAGGTCAAGTATCAGAAGGATAGTTCTGAGTACAAGCTGACTTCAGTTGATCCTGCGGCGATCGTAGGTGCCACTGAAGTGTATCTCTTCAACACCAAGTATCGTCATCTCGTCCAACTCGTCGCAGCGTCTGTGGATGGGTTCTCGATCAAGGGTACGACCATCACGAACTTCCGTGAAGAGTCCTCATGGAAGAAGACGTTGCGGAAGCCTGAAGAAGTTCTCACTGAGATCGGTGGCACGACTAAAGCCCGAGCGTCGAAGCTCTTCCTTGACTTGAAGACGAAAGCGTCTCCGGCGAATGGTCGTCTGAACGAAGAAACGATTATTTTGAAAGTCTACCGTTGACATTCACTTCGACTGATATATAATCAATATAGTCAAAATAGGAGTACAACATGGCCATCTTGGTAGACCTCAACCAAGTTATGATTGCTAATCTCATGATGCAGATTGGCAACCATCACAATGCCGAAGTCGACGAAAACATGATTCGTCACATGGTTCTCAACTCGATTCGCTTCAACCGTATGAAGTTCAAGGAAGAGTTTGGTGAGCTGATCATCTGTGCTGACGACAAGAACTACTGGCGTCGAGCACAATTCCCTTACTACAAAGCAGCTCGTCGTAAGAACCGAGAAGAGTCGGAACTCGACTGGACTGCGATCTTCACCGCTCTCAACAAGATCCGTGAAGAACTCAAGACTGTTTTCCCGTACAAAGTCATTCAGATCGATGGTTGTGAAGCTGACGACATCATCGGCACGATCGTTCATCAAGAAGGTCGTGAGCTGAACACTGGTGAGAAGTTCCTCATCCTGTCCGGTGACAAAGACTACATCCAGCTTCACAAGTACGCTAACATCAAGCAGTACAACCCTGTGATGAAGAAGTGGGTAACTCACTCGAACCCTGAGCAGTACCTCTTCGAGCACATCATCAAAGGTGACGCCGGCGACGGTATCCCCAACATCTTGTCGCCTGACAACTCGTTCGTCATGAACATTCGCCAGAAGCCTGTTACCAAAAAACGTCTGGAAGAATGGGTTGATATAAATAAGATGAGTTCGGAAGTCAAGCGTAACTACGCTCGCAACCAAGCACTTATCGACCTTTCCCTAGTTCCTGCACATCTCAAAGAACGTATTCTCGAGGAGTATGCTCGGGAGAATACTAAGGATCGCTCTCAGCTTCTGAACTTCTTCATCAAAAATCGTCTTAAACTGCTCACGGAGTCTCTGAACGAGTTCTGATGAGCTCAAACGGAGAATTACGTTGCCAACATTTTCATTATCTGAGATTGTGAACAAAGCAGCAGCCCTGCCAACTCGCGAAGAGAAGATCGACTTCCTCAAGAAGAACAACCATCAATCACTTCGCACTCTCATGACGGTGATGTTCGACAAAGAAAACTTCAAGTGGAACATCCCGTCTGATAGCATTCCTCCATACACGCCTTCGCCCCATGTAGAATCCCATGGCATGTTGTATCGCCAAACGCGCAAGCTTCGGTACTTCATCAAGGGATACGATGGCGATGGTCTAAGCCAGTATCGCAGAGAGTTCCTCTTCATTGAACTACTCGAGAGCATCGACAAAGATGACGCCAAGCTCATGGAAAGTGTTCTGCTTCAGACACCGCCTGAAGGGTTAACAGCAGACGTCGTCAATGAAGGTCTGGGGCTCAACGTTCCAGTCGCGACTACCTCAACTACCGAACCAAAGAAAAGAGGACGAAAGCCAAAAAATGGCTAAAAAGCAGAAGAAGTTCAGAGACTGGCAAGACGACGAGTGGGACTCGTCTGAGCATTCTAAGAAAGATGGTAAACGCTATAACACGAAGAAAGAGTTCGTGAAACTGCAGCGTGAGCAAAAGTCACAACGAAAAAATAGTTTCTTCGAAAATGATAGATAGCCATTGACATTCTTCTGCGATTGATTATATTGGTCATGTATAGAAAGGCTACATCATGAACCTACGTGAAAAACTCATCCTAGTCGACGCAGACGGTGTTCTGCTCGACTGGTTCCATTCCTTTGCCGAGTGGATGAAGTTCCATGGCTACCCTATCGTCATGAACGATGAGTACCAGATCGAAAAGACTTTCGACATTCCAAAAGAGAAAGCAAAGGCTCTCGCTCGGCACTTCAACGAGAGTGCGAGAATCGAGTATCTTCCTCCTTTCCGTGATGCTATCAAGTATGTACGGAAACTGCACGAAGAGCATGGATATGTCTTCCATTGCATCACCTCGCTGAGTACTGATCCCTATGCCGGAGATCTTCGTCGGAAGAACATTCGTCGACTCTTCGGTGAGACTGCCTTCGAGAAAATCATCTGCCTTGATACCGGTGCTGACAAGGATGAAGCCCTTGCAGAATACAAAGACACCGGTTGTGTCTGGGTCGAAGATAAGTATGAGAATGCTATCTCTGGTTTGAACGCTGGCTTGAATCCATTCCTTCTCGAACATGGCCACAACAAAGGAAAGCACCATCCCGACATTCATCGGGTACAAAATTGGCGCCACATCTACGAGCTGATCACGTAACAGATAAATAGTTACGTGGTAGTGAACAGGGACCCTATCACAGGGTCCCTTTTATTTTATCGGAGTACCAATATGCCCATGTACACTTTCACCAACACTGAGACGGAAGAAGTCTTCACGGAGATGATGACGATCAGTGCACGTGACGAGTTCCTCGCAAACAATCCGCATATCAAGCAGAACCTTGCAACACCGGGATTCGCTGATCCCGTGCGGCTAGGTGTGCGCAAGATTGATAGTAGCTTTAACGACGTCCTTCTTAAAGCCAAATCTGCGCATAAAGGCTCGAATGTGAATACCCTCTAATACAAGGACCAATAATGCCTCTGCACCAACAACAAAGAATGACGAAGAAGCAGAAACGAGTACAACGTCAACAAGGAGATGATTCAGAGAATCCACGCCAGCAATTCACCATGAATAGTGAAGTCCGTCCTATGACAGACAATCAGCGAGTGGCGTTTGACTTCTGGGATGATGGGTACAACCTAATGCTTCACGGTATCGCCGGTACCGGTAAGACTTTCCTCGGTCTTTACTTCGCGTTGAAAGAAGTAGTGAAACCGAACTCACAGTACAAGAAAGTCTACATCGTCCGATCAACAGTCTCTACGCGCGATCAGGGGTTTCTTCCTGGGTCGCTGAAAGAGAAAGCTAGAGTCTTCGAATCGCCATACGTTCCTATCTGCACAAAGCTATTTGGTCGTGGTGATGCGTATGAGATTCTCAAAGGCAAAGGTTATGTAGAATTCATCACTACATCATACCTTCGCGGTGAGACCTTCGATGACTGCATCTTGGTTGTCGACGAAGTGCAGAACATGGGTGACGGTGAACTTCACACCGTTATGACTCGTGTTGGTGAGAACTGCAGAATCATCTTCTGTGGTGACGTCAAGCAGGACGATCTTACCTCTGAGCGTAAGAAGGAGTTGTCAGGTCTCCGTGAGTTTATGAAGATCATTCATCGTATGAAAGAGTTCGAGTTTGTTGACTTCCAAGTAGAAGACATCGTCCGCTCGAAGCTCGTGAAGTCCTATATCATCGAGAGAGATAGGCTAGGACTATAAATATGGCTGAATTCGCTGGTATATCGACAATCAAAGAAGATGAAGAAGGCGAGCTATATGTAGAACTCAACCCAGCCCTCTTGAAACAGATGGGCTGGGATGATCAAACACTACTCGAGTGGGAGATCATTGGAAACATGGCAGTGATAAGGAAGAAAGAAGATGCCTGGAGTAGTGCGTGAAGGCGATAAACATGTAGGCCACGCGTCTGCAACGCCGAACCCTTTTCACCAAACTGCATTTGTCTCGACAAACCAGTCCAGTGTTTTCGTCAACGGCAAATTGGCTATAGTCAAAGGTGATCAGACCGGTTGCGGAGACGGTGCTGTCGGCGCTGCTTCTTCAGTATTCATAAATGGCATACCTGTTCATAGAAAATTTGACTCAACAAGCGGGCATGGATCATGGGTTCCAAATAGCACTATAGAAGCATCAGGAGACGTAATCTGTGAGTGATTCGAACACAACAAATCTTGGACTCGTGCTGCCCGAACCATTTGGTTCAGATGGCACTTGGGGTGCAAAGATTAATAGCAACTTCGTAGTCATTGACACCAATATTGGCATTGTCGCGAATAACGTAGTCAATGTTCAAAATTCGGTATTGGCAGTAAATTCAAGTCTTTCGGCTAATATTTCTTCGCTATCGTCAAACGTATTTAGCAATATTCCAAGTACGTTTGAAGCGCAGACTGGTGCAAACAACAGCAAATTCATGACTCCTCTACGTAATAGAGAAGCAGGTATAGGTCGACCGCACGCAAGAATAGGAGATGTTAAGCCTTCTGGTACGAACGGTCAAGCGTCGATTACATCAACATGGATGCAAGTCAACATTAACACTGAAGTGTTTGATCCGTTTGAATTGGTTTCAATATCATCGAATAGTTTTACAGTGTCTGAAAACGTATGGGCGCTGGCGAAGCTTACATGTTATGCAATTAACCCAGTTCGAACTAGAATGTGGAACGTGACAGATAACGTATTAGTTGCTCTCAGCAATAACGGATATGGTCATCCTTCTTATTCATCAACACCTTACTTAGAAATTGGTTGTGATTTAGTTGCTGGTAAAACTTATCGCGTTGACTTTTACGCTACAAACACAATATGTTATACTGGTCTAGCCAATGGTATCGGGGTGCAAGAACAATACCTAACAATAGATCTTTGGAGAAGCTAAGGCATGATACCTTATGGTTCAGGCGCATACGGTGTAGGAAAGTATGGTGACGTAGGCACTATACCAACTACATACTCTGAGTGTCTAACATTAATACGCAATGAATCTGCACGTGCAATCAAAGTATACTTGGTTGGATTATTACCCTCTCTTCGTCAAGGTAATCCATTGTATGCTGAAGGCTTAACTACAATTCAACAGGAAGAAGATGCAGAAGTAAAGGCTCTTCTTGTTTCAGAAGTTTATCAATTCCTCTTTGATCTTACACCTGAAGAAAGAAGTGTGTTTAGCTATATGGAACCAGACTACGTTGAAAATGATCCTGGAATTGTTGGAAATGCTTTTTCAAGCTACGTTGGTGTATACATAAGCCAAGAAGGCGAATATTCTGGAGAATACCCATGACACTTACTCTGAGAAGCACAAAGGGAAGTGCTCTTACATATGCTGAACTAGACAATAACTTTCTGCACCTTCAAGGTGCAATCGGTACAGTTTTGCCAACGCCATGGGAGTTCACCGGAAACACTACAGTATTGTCATTCGCAAACGCAAACACTACGTTGACTAGCGTTGGTTCAACTGGCAACATCACGGTACATACTGCATATGGCCAAGCTTTCGTCAACCAAGATACAACGACTGCACCATTCTATGCAAACACTGAACCACTGAGTGGTTCATCGTACGCAACTCTTGCAAAAATCAGAGTAAACGGCGCAGCAAATACGCGATTCCTATCGATTGGCGGTCTTCACAACGCAGACAACACCGTAGACTTTGTCATTCATGGAATCGATAACGGAGACGGAAACAACGTTGCATGGAGATTCAAAACGACAGGTGACTTCGTTTCACCTGGGAACGTTACAGCATATTCAGATGTTCGGCTGAAAGAAAATGTTGAAACCATTACAAGCGCTCTAGACAAAGTTTCAAATATGCGGGGCGTAACATTCGACATGAATGGCAAAAGAAGTACAGGCGTTATAGCACAAGAGGTTCAGCAAGTTTTACCAGAAGTCGTGATCGAAGGTGAATACCTTTCAGTCGCTTATGGTAACCTTGTAGGAGTTCTTATCGAAGCAATCAAAGAACTTAAGAAAGAAGTTGATGATTTGAAGCGAGGTAAGTGATGCCTTATTTATTTGATCAAACCGCAAGTGATTTGAACTTAGCATTTATCGCAAACGTAGTCGGAGATGCATCAACAACTATCAGCCTAAGTAGTTATTACGCAGGTGGAGAGTTTATGTATGCGCAAGGTGCATTTCCGGCATCAGGCGCTATCAGTCTTCAAAACTTTGTTGGTACAGTCTCAAGATGGCGTCTTCTTCAAAACTTTACTGCCTCTGGTAGCTTTACGGTTCCAGCAAATGTGAACAGGATCTTCGTAGTCATTGTTGGCGGTGGTGGCGGTGGAGGAGCAAACGCCTTTCAGACAAACGGCGACGGTACTACAACCCAAGTTGCAACTGGTGGTGCTGGAGGCTATGGTGGTCTTGCGATGGTGTATCAAGATGTAACACCATCTGCGTCATACACCGTTACGGTAGGTGCTAGAGGTGGTGCCGGTGGTGCTGGTGGTTCAAGCATATTCAATGGCATAACTGCAACGGGTGGAAGTCCCGGAACAAACGCTAAGGGACAAACCGGCGGCGGTGACGTACCGGTCTCTCCTCCGGCTAACGGCGTAACTGGAGCGAACGGTACAAGCTCTGGAACAAACTTAGTGTCAGGTCTGACTGGTACTAACGTTACCGCAGCAGGCTGGGTAAACAATTACGACACTATCATAGGAAGATTTGTCGGTACATCTAACGCGACGAACAGAACCAACATCACAGTTGTGCGGAATCAGACTGCCACTAGAGGAACAACAACAGTTTGGGCTCCAACTGGTGCACTCCGCCCAGGAGGAGGTGGTCTTGCTGCAAGCGCAGCACAACCAGGTGCGGTGATGGTGTATTACTGAGGATCATATGGAAAAAACATTTGCAATCGTTGAAAATGGCGTAGTCACAAATACAGTTTTGATCAATGACAACGACACAGAAACTATCAATCTTCTTGGTGCAACGTCTATACCTGAAGGCGTAGAAGTTAGCATCGGGTTTTTGTATGCTAACAATGTCTTTGTTAACCCTAATCCTGTACCGGATGTTTTCAACATGCTTGAGGTTGAACCAGTTATGACGTTTGATGAGATTCAAGCAGTATTGGATGAATTGACTAATGGTTCTTAAAGCAACTCCGAATGAAGACGTCGTTAAACTGCTAAGTGCGGTGATGAATAAAGGTACAGTGTTTAAAGTTCCCTATGTGACTGTAGACAAAGACGCGTTCTTAAAAATATCTCCTCCAACTACCGATATTCCTAAAGATGAAAATGAAATCAAGTGGGCAGTTACGGGGTTTGATCAGAAATACCTCATTGCTGCGGGAGCGATTCTAAGCGCAAAAAAGATAACTAATTCGATCGTTTATCCGCCGTCCTCAATGATGGATTGGCATACTAACTCGGACTTAGAAGGCATTAGAACTTACTATACATACACCGAAGGTGAAGGTATTTTCCGTTATGTCGATTCAAATGGAAACATACAACTCGACTACGATAACACTGGTTGGACTTGCCGAACATTTAAGATTCAAAAAGACAAGCCATTGTGGCACTCCATATGGACTGAAAAACAAAGATACGCATTTGGATTTATGACATGAAAACAAGACTAATTGGTTCATACTGGAAAGACATACGAATTAATCAACCAGAGAAGACTTCGGTATTCACATGGGTTGATAAGTTTGAGAGCGAATTAACAAAGGTATCTCAAGACGTACCTGACAAACTTTTAGTCGGGTACTACGATAAGTTTATGGGGTATGAACAAGCTCAAATTGAGTATACAGAGAATACACCTATTCCATATTACTTTAAGCTAAGTCCGCATCGTTATTATATGGAAAACTTTAACCCAAAACTTTGGATGAATACCGATGTTGATTCCACAATACGCGACAAATTCATTGACGCTAATAAGTACGTACCAAAGAAAGACATCTTTCAGTTCACTGAGTCATTCATTCTTTTTACTCTACAATCAGTTAACTTCCGCCGCGATAGTCTTTCACAGAGAACTCTACTCGAGTTAGTACATTGGGCAGAGTCAAATAAAAGATACATCTTATTCAAATTGCATCCATTCACAAGTGAAGATAACCCTACACTTATCTTTTGGGATAAACTAGTTCAGGCTAGCGTCGTTAAAAAGTATGCAGTATTAGTAGGAACAGACTACAACACTGACGATCTTATACAGCGCGCAGACATGGTGTGGACTCACTCGAGTGGAACATCGTTGTCTGCGGTTTTAGCTGGAAAGCCAGTAGCAGCATTCTCAGACAAGACTGATTACGCTGAATTGTACACAACATGTCAGTCACCAGAAGAAGCGGCTAACGTTCAGGCTAAGCCACAACAAGAGATCGATAGATTCCTATCTTGGTACTATCATAAACTGATCATCGACGTAAGTAGAACTGACTTATATGATCAGATACATAATCGTATACTAAAATGTATTGACACTGATTACGACTTGAGTAAGATATTTGAATGATCTACATAAAAAGACTGAACTTTTGCTATATTCGTGTGCCAAAAAACGCCAGTTCTGCGATTATGCACTACCTTTATAACAATGCATGTGATCCAAGTGAAGACATTATCACCCACGGCATCACAGAATATCCACAACGGGTTTCATTCATAAACTGTCCAGTGCTCGAGCACTCTCACGTTGACGTAACATTTGCAATAGATAAATTGAATGTGCCCAGAAACTCTAATTTTGTTGGTGTAATACGCCATCCATTAGAAAAGCAACTCAGTCTATATCTGTTTCGTATTGTGAAAGGCGTGTATCAAGAGAAGCCCAGCCCAGAGCATTTTCGTAGTCTACTTGTAGATGGAGAATTAAGTGATCATAGATACTGGCAAAAACAACATCAGCACACATTTCTAGAGTACGAAAATGAGGTGATAGCTGAATGGTGGTTGTATGAACATGTAGAAGATCACCTTAAACAGTTTATGAAAAAGTATGAGCTGATAGAAAAGATTCCTATGCAAAGGCTAAACGTTTCACCTGGAAGCAAAAAGGATCTGATTGATGTATTCTATGATGCCGACTCCAAACGACAAGCAATGAAAGCCTTTGAAAAAGATCTAGAGCTGTATGAAAGAGTAAGATTAGAATGGAAGTTATAACAGACCCAATTCCCCATATTGTGACGTCATTACATCCTAAGGTTTATGCATACTGTATTGACAACTGGAAAAGATCAGACGATGTTAACCATGAGAATCGTTATAATACCACGATTCTTGACACTGTGATTGTACAGCACTTAAACAACACTACTGCAGAAGCTTACCGTCTATTGCTCCCATACTTAAAGGAAGTATATCCGAATTGGTCGCCATCAAAATTACGAACACGCTGTCAATTTGCTGGGAACCTTATTTCTGACGAACACTATGCAATGAGAGACTGGCATCTTGACAACGGAAACAAGGTTCTCATCGGTCTGTGGTACTTCAAACATCCAGATGATTCAAATGAAGGTGGTTTACACATATCAGATGGTGTCAACGAAAAGCTTATACCTTATCAAGAGAACGCCGTTGTCTTCTTGCCGAATCTTCCGAACGCATGGCATAAGGTCGGTGAAAGATCTACTTGGACTCATGAGCGTAGATTCATCAACATCGTCGTAGAGCAACAAGAGTATTTGCATGACTATCGTCGAGGAGAAGATGGTTCAGATCGTATGAAACCAGTAAGGAATCTCATGCTATGAAGATCTACATGGGATACGACTCGAGAGAACAAGACGCATACGATGTAGCTGAAAGAAGTACCGGTACGAAAGTGCTTCCTCTTATCCAAAGTGATCTTCGAGCTCAAGGTATGTACTCACGGCCAGTAGATGATATGGCTTCTACAGAGTTCTCATTCACCCGCTTTCTTGTTCCACATCTAAACGATTACGAAGGATGGGCGTTGTTTGTCGACTGTGATGTATTGTTCCTCGAGTCACCACGCGAGCTGTTCAATCTCGCAGACGATAAATATGCAGTACAGTGTGTTAAGCACGACTACGTTCCAACATCGAAAACAAAGATGGATGGAAAGGTGCAACATTTGTACCCAAGAAAGAACTGGAGCAGCGTAATGTTGTTCAACTGTGCGCATCTATCGAATCGAGTCCTTACTCCTGAACTAGTCAACAGCGCAACAGGATCTTTCCTTCATCAAATGAAATGGCTGAAGGATGAAGAGATAGGTGAATTGCCTAAGGAATGGAATTGGCTCGTTGGTTGGTACAGAGAACCAGAAGATGGGCACCCCAAGCTTCTTCACTACACAGAAGGTGGACCTTGGTTCAAAGGATATGAGAATTGTGAGTACTCCGATGTGTGGTACAAAATGAAATGGAAAGATGCATGCTAGGATTCAAAGAATATATGACAGAAGAGCTTAAGACTAAATACGTTGCTGTGCAGTATGACGCTGAGACTCAGAAGAAGCTTCGTGACTGGGCGAAGGCGAATGGTTTTGACCTAACGTCGAAGTACGATGGCAGTCCTCAAGCCGAAGAAGACTTCGACTTCCACTCGACGATCTTCTTCACTACGTCGAAACATGACATCCCGAACCACCTTAAGCCGATCAAACCAGCCACCGCAAAAGCTGTTGACATGATCATGCTTGGTGATAGAATACCAGTATTGAAGGTGGAATCACCAACGATTCTGGCCATTCGTAAGCACTACGAAGAGACCTACGGAATGCAAGATCAGTATCCTGACTACATTCCACACGTGTCAGTGTCGTACTCAAAGAACCTACCCGACATGACAAACATAAAGCTTCCAGACTTTCCTCTGGTGTTCAATGAAATAAAAGTAGACGATGCAGCAGCGTAAAACATTTACCCATGTCGAACATGGAATCGAATTTGAACCGCTCGGTTGTGATACCACTCCAACCGGGCGTTTTTACTTTCCACCTTCTGGTGAGAAGTTTCCATCAGTCACGACTGTGCTTGGAGTTCAAGACAAGTCTGGACTCGAGGCATGGAAGAAGCGCGTCGGAGAAGAGGAAGCAAAGCGGATCAGCGTTCAAGCCGCTAATCGTGGATCTGACGTTCACCTCATCGCCGAGAACTACTTGAACAACGAAGTTGACTACGGCAAAGGTCGTATGCCGATCAACGTCATGACTTTCCACACGCTGAAGCCAGTGCTCGATGCTCGAGTCGACAACATCTACTTTCAGGAAGCTCCGTTGTACTCGAGAAAGATAAAGACTGCAGGTCGTGTCGACTTAATCGCAGAGTTTGATGGGCAACTATCCATCATCGACTTCAAGACTTCGAGGAAGCCAAAGAAGGCAGAGTGGATCACTGGTTACTTCATGCAGGAATCATTCTATGCAGCTGCTTTCTATGAGCTGACTGGAATTCCTATTCGGCAGATCGTTACTCTCGTCATGGTTGACGATGATCAACCTCAGATCTTTGTGGAACAACCACTGAAGTGGTTACCTCAGTTTCTTGAACTGAGAAAGAAGTATCAGCAGATACATGGTATCTAATATTTGATTGCCTTAATAGGATTATACTAGGCCTGTCGAAGATGTCAAGGTAAATGTGCAGCAAAAAAGTTCAGAAAAAGTGCACAAGCCAGTTGACATTCCGTTGCCGATTGCTTATATCTAACTAGTAAAGCAAAGGAACAGAACATGTCCGACATCGTCACCATCCTGACTGACCTGCTGATCAAAGCCAAAGAAGACCTCTCGAAAGCCTCGACGATCGTTGAAGTCGACGTTGCACAGATGAAGGTCAAGAACCTCGAGCTTCGCCTCGATCGTAT
>JACCDY011087045.1_pt1 | contig 22733 bp, 20 predicted proteins | sample 7446391 | NCBI WGS metagenome assembly JACCDY01 (sample SAMN15323451, study PRJNA562643) | freshwater metagenome | isolation source: river surface water | place: USA:Blue River Watershed | collected 2017-08-18 | reverse complement strand
TCAGGGCCACCGCCAGGACCTAACCCGCGTCCAGGTCACCGAGATCAAGTAGGCAGGTAGAAATGGCATCCAAAAAGGGAGTTAGCTCCACTCGCAACGGTCGCGACTCAAACGCTCAGCGTCTAGGCGTAAAGCGACACGATGGTCAGCTTGTAAACGCAGGTGAGATCTTGGTTCGTCAGCGCGGTACCCACTTCCACCCAGGCGTGAATGTTGGTCGCGGCAAGGACGACACACTATTCGCTCTAGCGGCCGGATCTGTTGAGTTCGGTGCTAAGGCAGGCCGCAAGGTTGTAAACGTAGTTACTCAGTAACTAAAGATTTAGATTGAGGCGGGCCTTTGGTCCGCCTCTTTCTGTTTAGGAGATAGTCATGGTTACATTCGTAGATCAGGTGACCCTTCACCTGAAAGCGGGTAACGGTGGCGACGGCTGCACCTCTATCAGACGTGAAAAGTACAAGCCGCTGGCAGGTCCCGATGGGGCTGACGGCGGCGATGGCGGCAGCATCTATCTGGTCACTGACCCAAATGTGACAACCCTGCTCGACTATCACCACAGACCTCACCGGGTTGCCGATTCCGGCGGCAGCGGCGCTGGTGACTATCGCAATGGAGCCCGTGGTGAGGACATGTATCTCCCGGTTCCGATTGGCACGGTGGTTAAGGATTCCTCAGGAAAGATTCTGGCGGACTTGGCTGAGCCTGGCATGGAGCTATTGGTTGCCGAGGGTGGAGCCGGTGGGTTAGGAAACGCGGCCTTAGCGAACCGAAAGAGAATTGCTCCAGCCTTCCATCTACTAGGGGTTCCTGGCTGGACAGGCGATGTAATTCTTGAGCTAAAAACCGTTGCAGATGTCGCCTTAGTTGGTTTTCCATCCGCTGGAAAGAGTTCTTTGATCGCCGCCATGAGCGCGGCTCGGCCAAAGATTGCTGATTACCCCTTCACTACGCTGCACCCAAATCTGGGCGTGGTTCAAGCCGGAGCTATGCGATACACCATCGCCGATGTTCCAGGGCTGATCGAAGGGGCGAGTGAGGGCAAGGGGCTCGGGCTAGAGTTCCTGAGGCACGTGGAGCGCTGCAGTGCTCTTTTGCACGTCATCGATTGCGCCACGCTAGAACCTGGTAGAGATCCAGTATCTGATCTAAACGTAATTCTCAATGAGCTGAAGGCATATCAGGTTCCAGCTGGGCAAACTCCGCTGCACGAAAGACCTCAGCTGGTTGCTCTGAACAAGGTGGATGTTCCAGATGCCAAGGAGCTAGCCGAGTTTGTTAGGGCCGACTTTGAGGCCATGGGTTATCCAGTGTTTCTCGTGAGCTCGGCCACGACAGAGGGATTGAAGGATTTGAATTTCGCTCTGGCGAAATTGGTTACCGAAGAGCGTAAATCGCTCACTCCTTCGTCGCAGAAGAGATTCTCGCTACTGCCACAAAAGGCAAAGGACTCCGGATTTGTCATCAGAGTTGAGGAAATCGGCGGTCAGCAGGTCTTCAGAATCATTGGATCTAAGCCCGAACGCTGGGTTGCCCAGACAATGTTCGGTAACGCCGATGCCGTCAGTTATCTCTCCGAGCGCCTTCAGAAACTCGGGGTTGAGGATGCCCTCTATAAGAATGGTGCCCGTCGAGGATCCACGGTCATCATCGGTGAGGGAGATGGCGTGGTATTCGACTGGGATCCATTGGTTTCCTCTGTCGCTGAAATCACTGACCTTGACAGCCTTGATGGCAATGCGCGCAGGACCAACCAGCAACGTCGCCAGGAGTATTACGACATGATGGACGCCCGAGCTCGCGGTCGCGCTGAGCGTGAGGCGGTAAGAGAGTCCTCGGTATTTGTGGAGGATGAGCTTGAGTAACATTGCGCGGATTCGGGATGCGAAGCGAATAGTAATCAAGGTTGGGTCATCCTCGATAACTGGTTCAAATGAGGATCAGCTGGATTTGATTGTTGATCTCTGCGTTCGCCTGATGGAATCAAAAGAGGTTGTCCTGGTGAGCTCGGGGGCTATCGCTACCGCTTCACCGATCATCGGACTAACCGCAAAGCCAGAGGATCTTGCAACCTCGCAGGCTCTCGCTAGCATCGGGCAGGCTCGACTGATGTCGCGCTATGAAGCGAGCCTTTCTAGATATCGAAGGTTACCTGGTCAGGTGCTGCTTACTGTAGACAACTTGAGCGACGCAAGCTCGGCGGAAAACGCACTTGGAGCGCTGAACCGGTTGGTTGAACTGGGAGTTTTGCCGATTATTAATGAGAACGACTCAGTTGCAACTCAGGAAATCCGTTTTGGAGACAACGACCAGTTAGCTGCAAGGGTAGCTGCATTGGTTGGAGCTGATTTACTAGTGCTCTTCAGTGACATAGAGGCTTTGTATACCAAACCACCGACCCAGCCAGGTGCTGAGCCGATCAAATTTGTGCCTTACGAGTCTGAGCTCGATGGCGTGGAAATCGAGGGCACTTCAACCGGCTATGGCACTGGGGGAGCGCTTACCAAGGTTGCAGCTGCAAGGTTGGCAACGGCAGCCGGAACAGGAGTCATCCTGACGGCAACTAAGAATGCTGCGGATCTAGATGCTGTCGAACACCTGCACACTTGGTTCGAGCCAAAAGCCTAGGATTTAGTGATGACCGCTCTTGCGCTTATTGAAAAGGCGAAGCAAGCCTCCGATTCGATCAACCACGCAACTGGTGACGTGCGCAACGCAACTCTGGCTTCAATTGCGTCTCTACTTGTTGATCAACAGGGGTCGATCCTTGATGCGAACGCCAAGGATCTCGAACGTGGAGTTTCAGAAGGCATGAGCGTATCGCTTCAAGATCGTCTCCGCCTTACCCCAGACCGAATCAAAGCCCTGGCGGCATCGGTGCGCGAAGTAATCGGTCTAGAGGATCCAATCGGTCGCATCGTGCAGCAAAAGACGCTTCCCAACGGTTTGCGCCTGTCGCAGCTCAGTGTCCCGTTTGGGGTTATCGGGATGATTTATGAGGCGCGTCCCAATGTGACTATCGACATCGCGGCTTTGGCCATAAAAACCGGCAACGCGTTAGTGCTTCGCGGGGGAAGCGCGGCTGAGCAAACAAATCGCGTTCTGCTGGGAGTGATTCGTGAAGCGCTCATGAACAATGGTCTAAGCGCAGATTGCGTTCAGTCGGTCGATGAGTTTGGACGCGAGGGTGCTAAGGCTGTAATGACAGCGCGTGGACTAATTGATGTCCTGATTCCAAGGGGGAGCGCCAACTTGATTCGCACGGTGGTGGAGGAGTCCACGGTCCCCGTTATCGAAACTGGGGATGGAATTGTGCACATCTATGTGGATGCTTCCGCGGATCTAGACAAAGCTGTCCCCATCATTGTCAACGCAAAGGTGCAGCGACCATCGGTGTGTAACTCCCTAGAGACCCTCTTGGTTCACAGCGAAATCGCATCGGCACTACTTCCTAGCCTCTCTGAAGCGCTATCGAGGGACGGCGTTCTGGTGCATGCGGATACTGCCGCACTCGAGCTCATGCCAGGTGCCGTGCCGGCAACCGAACAGGACTGGGCAACTGAGTACCTAGCGCTTGAGTTATCAGTGCGGGTTGTTTCTGGTATCGATGATGCGCTCCAACACATCTCGCAGTACTCGACCAAGCACACCGAGTCAGTTTTGACTGAAGACCCGGCTATCGCGGAGCGCTTCCTAAATGAGGTCGATGCTGCGGTAGTGATGGTTAACGCCTCCACTAGGTTCACTGATGGTGGGGAGTTTGGCTTTGGTGCTGAGGTAGGGATTTCTACTCAGAAATTGCACGCTCGGGGACCAATGGGCCTCGATGCCCTCACCAGCAGAAAGTGGTTGGTTCGGGGCGATGGACAAGTCCGCGGTTAGACTATGAAGTACGTACGAGGAGACTCAATGTTTTTGCAATCAACTGAAGATGTGATTATTCGCCACACCGAGATCCCAATGGATCCAATCATGTATGGCGTGATCGCGATGGGCGTGTTTATCTTTCTTGGACTAATCACCTGGTCTTACCGCAATGTTGCTAATCGCCACTCGCACAAGCAGAGCAAGTCCGCCCACCACTAAATTCCAATGACAAACAAACGGCCAAGAATTGGCGTAATGGGTGGGACTTTTGACCCCATCCATAATGGCCACCTTGTCGCCGCCAGCGAAGTCGCCTCGGCTTTCGACCTTGACGAAGTGGTTTTCGTGCCTACTGGTCAGCCTTGGCACAAAAAGACTGTCACCGAATCTGAGCATCGCTACCTCATGACCGTGATCGCTACTGCGGCAAATCCTAGATTCAGGGTCAGTCGAGTGGACATTGACCGTCCAGGCATCACCTATACGGTAGACACCTTGACGGATCTCAAGGCGGATTATCCGGACGCCGAACTTTTCTTTATCTCTGGAGCTGATGCGGTTCTGCAAATCTTGAACTGGAAAGAGATTGATCGGGTTTGGGCCCTTGCGCATTTTGTCGCCGTTACTCGCCCTGGCCACAGACTTCAGCTTCCTGAGGCTCCTGAGGGTTCAATATCGGTCCTCGAAATCCCGGCCCTTTCGATCTCATCGAGTGATATTCGCGATAGAGTTCCGCAGGCAAAACCCATTTGGTACCTGGTGCCTGATGGTGTAGTTCAGTACATCGGTAAGCACGGGCTCTACAAGGAGGCGCAATGACTCAGTTCATGACGCGCCGTGAGCGTCGCGAGGCAGAGCGAGCTGGTTTGATTGCCCCCGAGGCAGTGGAGTCCGAAGTCTCGAATCTTTCAAAAGACTCATCTGAAATGCCAACTATTGAAGTGATTGAAGCGCCAGTGGTTGTTGCTCAGAGCGAGGTTGCTGCAGAAACCGCGGTTGTAGCTGAGCCGGTTTTTCTTTCAAGGCGTGAGCGTCGCCTCCTCGAGGAGCGCGGCGAGCTACCAGCCGTTGAGCCAGAGCCAGTTTCGCTAAACACAAATTCCGCACCGCAGGTTGTCATCCCTGATGTTGAGATGCCGGTTTTGCAGCCGAACGACGCCATTGAGGAGCCGGTTGCTGATTTCACTGGCGCGAATCTGCTCGCAGAGCCAAGCACTCAGTCGATTGTTTTGGACATCGCTCCCGAGGCTATTGCCATCCCTCTTGAGACCGGTGAAATCTCCTCGTCATCCTCTGGATCAATTGAGATCATCGCTGAACCTATCACCGGCGCAAACACTGCTGGTCTAGATGGCGTTGAGTTGGATCAAATTGACACCATGGATGCTGTCACTGGCGTCATCTCTATAGTCGAACCGGTAAGCGCTATTGATCTAATCAATCAGCGCGCGACTCTTGGCGTTGTGCCAGAAGCGGTTCTCAAGAAGGGTTGGTGGCAGCCGTGGGCTATCGCTGGCCTAGGCGGAGTGCTGGTAGTTATTACCATCTATGCGGCCATCACAATCATTTCAGCGCTTGGAAACTAATTGACCGCATCTAACTTGTCTGTCGAAATAACTCAGCTGGCTGCGCAGGCAGCTCAGGATAAGTTGGGCGAAAATCTCGTAGCGCTGGATGTGAGCGAACCTTTTGCCCTAGCCGACATCTTTCTGATTGTTAGCGCGAAGAATGAGCGCCAAGCAGCAGCCATAGCGGATGCGGTTGAAGAGAAGCTACTTGAGCATGGCGTCAAACCTAAGTATCGCGAAGGGATGGCGGCGGCCCGTTGGATCTTGTTGGACTTCGGCGACTTAGTTGTCCACGTGATGAATGAGGACGAGCGCGAGTATTACTCATTGGAGCGGCTGTGGAGAGATTGCCCGGTTGTTCCATTGAGCAATTAACTGTGTAAGATTGTCGAGTTATTGGGCCTGTGGCGCAGCTGGTAGCGCACCTGCATGGCATGCAGGGGGTCAGGGGTTCAAGTCCCCTCAGGTCCACCAATTTCAATCAGTTTGATTCTTGAACTGGCTCCGGAAACAATCCGGATGTTTTCTCGCGGGACCCCAAAATGACTCGAAAGTAGCGCAATCAGCGCTTGGTTTGCCTTTCCGGCTATCGGCTTTTCCTTGAGGAATACATCCAGGTATGGGGGAGCTGGTTCAACCAGGTCACCTTTTTTTGACCCGGGCTTCACCCTAACTTGAATGATCACCTACGAACTCTAAGGAATAAATCTTTGTCTAGGGGTCTTTACTTAAGCGAAGGAGTGCAAATGACGATCAATCCACACGGCATCCATCACGTAACAGCGATAGCCAGAGACCCGCAGCAGAACGTCGATTTCTATACGAAGGTTCTTGGTTTGCGGCTCGTGAAGCAAACGGTGAACTTTGACGCACCCCACGTTTGGCATCTTTACTATGGTGATGAGCAGGGGTCGCCGTCCTCCATCTTGACATTCTTTCCATGGCCCGGAGTTTCTCGAGGGCGTGAAGGTGCTGGATTGACCACAGCCACCAGTTTCTCGGTCCCGAAGGAATCCCTCGGCTTCTGGAGTCAACATTTGAAAGGGCTCGGCGTCGAGTTTTCATGGGCCAAGGACTCGGAGTCCAATGAGCTCCTGGAGCTGCTGGATCATGATGGAATGCGGTTGCAATTGGTTGGCACAGAGGGTGACACTCGCTCTGGTTGGGATGGGGTTGGTGAGATTCCAGCCGAACACGCAGTGCGAGGGCTGCATGCTGTCGAGTTATCTGAGCGCTCAATCGATCCGACAGCGGGGATGCTCGAGAACCTATTGGGGATGCAATTCGAGTCCGAAGGGGCAGGGCGTTCCAATTTCAAGATGGGCAACGGAGGGTCGGGGGCCAAGGTTGAGATTCTGGGTGGCGTTGCAGAACGCGGCCTGCAAGCCGGAGGCACAGTCCACCACGTTGCATTTAGTGCACCTAATCTAGCCACTATGGAGATCTGGCAGCAGGAGCTTCTGGCAAGGGGTGTACAGGTGACCCAGATCATGGACCGGCAGTACTTCAAGAGCATTTACTTCCGCGAGCCAGGCGGGGTGCTATTCGAGATTGCAACCGATGAGCCTGGCTTCGCCACCGATGAACCACTTCTGGAGCTCGGTAGAAAGCTAAAGTTGCCGCCATGGCTTGAGCCCAACCGTGAGCAAATCGAGGCCTCGCTCCCTCCAATTAGGCTTTAGTCATGTCGAACTCGGATCTTTCACGACCTCACGTCTATCAAGCCGGCACCTCAAATCGAACGTTGCTTTTGCTGCACGGGACCGGGGGAGACGAGTTTGATCTGCTGCGCCTTGGAACAGCGCTTGACCCAAAGGCACATCTGCTATCTCCGCGAGGGATGTATCTGGAAGCGGGCATGAATCGCTTCTTTGAGCGCTATCAGGATGGCTCCTTCAATGAGGCCTCAATAGACGATGCCGTTTCTGAGCTCAGCGCATTCATTGGCGCAGCCATCGAGCACTATGGCCTAGCGGAACAAGAGATGATCGCTGCAGGCTTCAGTAATGGTGCAAATACGGCTGCAGCCTTGATGTTGCGACACCCACAACTACTTGCCGGCGCAGTCTTATTCGGTTCAACACAGCCCTATCGAGACCTGCCAACAGTAAACCTAGAGGGTAAAAGAATCTGGCTGGCCAATGGCGATGTAGATCCATACGCACCAGTGTCCGTGAGCGAAAGCTATGTTGAATTGCTGAAGGGCTTGGGGGCTGAGATTTCTTGGCTTAGACATCCCGGCGGTCATCAGATATCACCAGCACACTTGAAGGAAATTTCCAGCTTTCTGGCTTAGACTCACCCAAAGTTCGATTCGAAAGGACGAAAGTGGCAATCTCCCACAACCCAGTCTTCAATCAGTCATTGCAGTCAGGTATTGACTCAATCAATCAGCAGCAGGTCGACGCTGAGTTCAATCGACTCACCTCAGCACCAATGACCATCGAGGGCACAGCGTCCAAGGTGCTGGGTCTATTTGTATTGGTTGTGATCGGAGCTGCCGCTACTTGGTTCACAGGTGCTTTTGGGCTTCTGTTCCCAGCCATGCTGGTTGGTCTTGGACTTGGTCTTTGGGCCACCTTCTCTAAGAAGGTAATTCCGGGTCTGTACTACGCCTACGCCCTGGTTCAGGGTGTATTCGTTGGTGCTCTGAGTGGCATCTTGGAGGGTATGTACCCAGGAATTGCCCAGACTGCAGTGGTTTCGACTCTGGCCACCGCTGGAGCGATGTTCGCCGCTTACCGTATGGGTTGGGTCAAGGTAGACGCGCGCTTCACCAGGATCATGATGTTTGCGCTGATTGGCTACTCGGTTTTCGCGTTGGTTAATCTCGGATTCGCAGTTTTCGCTGGCATGAGCGCTTATTCCTCATCGTTTGGTTGGCTAATTGCTTTGGTTGGTGTTGGTCTTGCCGCCTTCACCCTGAACCTTGACTTTGAGGCAATTCGCGAAGGTGCTGCTAACCGCTGGCCTAAGGAGATGGAGTGGCGCGCAGCGTTCGGCCTAACGGCTTCGTTGATTTGGCTTTACGTTGAGATCATTCGTCTGCTCTCTATCTTCAACTCGCAGGACTAACTAGCCTTAGCCAAGTACTGCTGCCAAAGCTGCCTGAGATCCCAGGCGTTTTCAGCCAGGATTGAGACCCCTCGCACTCCGGTGCGACGGGTCTTTCCTGATATCAGGAGCAGTCGGTTTTGAAATAGCAAATGGGCGCAGCGTCGCTGAGCCTCGTCAAAGAAGGTTGCATCCGCGCAGCCGGTGCCATCATCGAGGCTTATAAACACAACACGTTTTCCAGAGCGCATGGGTGGGGTTTGGGTCGCAATTCTGACACCCGCAACCAAGACTTCGGTGTTGCCCCTTAGCGATACCAATTCGGAAGCCTTGGTAACTCCCATCTCATCGAGCATTTGTTGAAATTGCTGGAGCTGATGGCTGGAGAAATCCACCCCGGTTATTGCTAGCTCATTCTCAAGCTGATCGGACTCGCTGATTCCCTGGTTACCACTTGGCAAGGCAACCAGGTTTCTAAAGTCAAAGCCAAGTTGATGAGGATCCTGCTTGGGTGCTGGCTTAGCGCTCAGCTGCCTAATTAGTGCTAGCAGGTCACCTCTTCGGTCAATCGATTGCGAGCTTTCAATTTTCGCCACAGAGTCCAATGCGCCGATGAGTGCAAGTCGCTCCAAGGTTCTACGAGAAGGCCTTGCCCTGATATAGAAGTCAGCCAAATCACTGAAGGGCTGCTCAGCAACAACTCGATCCTTTTCCGCCTCGGACATCCCAGCTATTTCGCCAATTGCCATTCTCACCGCGTGACCGGATTTAGTTTTTTCGACTCGGTAATCTCTGGTTGAAACATTTACATCAATCGGCAGCAGCTGCACCCCTAAGCGTCTTGCCTCAGTGACAATCAGTCGCTTCGGATACATCCCGGGATCATGGGTGAGTAACCCAGCTATAAATTCGGTGGGGAAGTGGGTCTTGAGATAGGCCGATTGATAGGTGGGGAGCGCAAAGGCTGCACCGTGAGCCTTGCAAAATCCGAAGGAGCCAAAGCCTTCAATGATTGACCAGACTCGATCAATAACCTCTTGGTTGTAACCCCTGGCTTTTGCTGACGCTCTGAAGTACGCCTCGGTTTTCTTCTGTTTATCTGGCTTTGCTAGACCCCTGCGCATTTCATCTGCTCTTGCCAGCGTGCAGCCGGTCATGGTCTGCATGATTCGCATCAACTGTTCGTGAAACACCACAACCCCGTAGCTCTCCTCAAGAATTGGACGGAGATCTTTGTGGATGTAATCCGGCTCTATAAAACCGTGCCTACCATCTAGGTAGGGCGAGATCATGTTTCCCTTCATCGGCCCTGGTCGAAATAGCGAGATTTGCATCGTTAGATCGTTGAACTTGGTTGGTTGATGCTTTCCAGTTAGTTCGCGTTGCCCAGGACTCTCAATTTGAAAAACACCCAGTGTGTTAGTTGTTCTGATCTGTCGATACACCTCGGGGTCATCCTTGGGTACGGAGTCTAGATCTAGCTGCTTGCCTCGCACTCTAGATATCTCTGCGACGGTGTATGCCATCGCGCTTTGCATTCTGACTCCAAGCACGTCGAGTTTGAGAAACCCCATCGGGTCCATATCGTCTTTATCAAACTGGCTCATTGGTAGCCCTAGGCCGCTTGGTTCAGTGGGGGTGAGGTCTAGCAGGCTGGAGTTTCCCAGAATCACTCCACAGGGGTGCATTGAAATGAACCTGGGGAGTCGGTCGAGTCGCTGCGTGATATCGACTAGTAGGTTCAGCTTTCGATCTTGGTTAGCGCGCTCGGAAAAGTCGCTTAGTTCAGGTTTTTCGCCCATCTCGACCCTGAAGTTTCTCGCAGAGAATCGCCACATGCTTTTAGCAATCTGATCTATCTCCTCATCAGGCAAACCGAGTGCAAGCCCCGAATCGCGGAGCGCTCCACGACCTCGATAACTGGATTGCATCGATAGCAGGGTGACTCGATTTCCTCCGTAGCGGCGAAATATGGCTCGATAAATGTCATGCCGTCTGGCTGATTCCACGTCTATGTCAATATCCGGCAGCGTGCTTCGTTCTGTTGATAGAAAGCGTTCAAACAGTAAGCCCTCGGAAATTGGGTCAACTCCGCTGATGCCAAGCAAATAGTTGACTAACGAGCCCGCCCCGGACCCCCTAGCCGCGATTCGAATGTTCATATCGCGAATCATTTGAGCCACATCGGCCACGGTCAAAAAGTAGGTTGAAAACCCAAGCTCGTTTATCGCAATCAGCTCTTTTGATAAACGATGTTGGATTGTCGCAAGCTGTGCAGCCTTGGCATCGGGGTAGCGCCAGGGGATCGCTGAGTGGGTCTTTTGCCACAGCATCTCAAAGGGGTTTCCGGTTATGCCTAGGGCGCTTTGCTCGGGGGTTTTCGGCTGCCCCCAACCACAGTCTTTAACTGGATCTAGGTGGCATCTGCTTGCAATCTCTTCTGTGTTTTTTATCAGCCACTTGGCAAGCCTTGGGTCTTCAGTGGTTTCTAGTGCCAGGGCAGCCATCTGGTTCTGGGGCTTTAGCCAAGCCTGGGCATTTGGTTGAAGCTGGAATATCCCAAGCGGTTCCAGTTCCCTTGCCGAGTCAAGAACATCTGCAGTTACGGCATCGTCGGGTTCTAGGTATCGAACCGCATTGGTAAGTACTGCTTTATACCCAAGGCCCAGCGCAAGTTCACACATCGCCCGGGCGTGATCAGTTGAATATAAAGAGCCTGGTTCGGTCAGGTGGTTTACAACTTCGAAGACCAATCGGTTCTTATCTAAAACCTCACCAAGTGTTTCGACTAATTGCCTTGCAGCTATCGGATTTACTAGCAATTGCGAGGCGATAGAGGAGTCGTGCCCCACCAAAACCACACAGTTTTCGGAAAGCTCCCCGAGCTGCTGCAGTGTGACTCCGACCTTTGCTCGCTTTGGCTTTTGGTGAGCTTTAGATACCAGCTTGCAAAGCGAGGACCAGCCAGCCCCTCGGTTGCCCCCGGTGGCCAAGACCTTCACTCGACCAATTTCAAAGACTTCAAGGTTCACTCCGATAATTGGAGCCAATCCCTCTTTTATGCAGTTGCCGATGTGCTTCACTGCCCCGTAGAGGCCATCCCTATCTGTGACAGCGAGTGCCTCAAAACCCAGCGCCTTTGCTGCTTTTGCCAACTGTGGAGGCTGGGTCACTCCGTAGTGGGCAGAATATGCCGAACTGACATTTAGGTGGGTGAACACTTCTTAGGAAACCTCGGAGATTTCCCAAACATCCTCGGGTAACTGGTGCCTTAGTTCAAAGAAGAGTCGTGTCGAATTATCGGTTGCCCACAGCCGCCACATCTCAACTTCTAAGATGGCCTGCCCGTTTCCTTTGGAGGCGGATCCAGCTACCTCCCACCAGAGCTTTCTGGAATACCAGCGCACTGGTCTTGAACAAACTAGGAAGTTTTTACCAAGGTAGCTAAAGGAAAGCGGAGCACTGTCGGTGTCTAAAAGCACCCCTGTTAGTGTCTGTGTCTGCATAGCCCCAAGCCCTTCAACTATTCGAACATTTGTTCGAATAGTCAGAGTTTATGTCGAGGCACCGACATTTTCAAAACTAAATCGCAGCAATCAATCCGGGGTGGTTGGCTCGCACGTTTCCGACCTCCTTGGAAACCCATCTTCTCTCTAGCTCAGGGGCCACCAAGTCTGATTCCACTCCGAGTGCCAAGAGCAGATCTTCGGTCGTCTCATAATCTGGCGAGAGCCAAGCGGCTATGCCGTCCTCCGATAGAAAAACCGGAGAGCGCGCGTGAATATCTGAAAGCGCATCTGGCGCGGGCTTAGTGAGTATCGAACAGCTCAATACCCAGCGAGAGGGATCATCGGATGCTTTGGCAGGATCTCTCCAGAATGAGTAGATCCCGGCAAACGAAACAAACGGCTCTTGGCTTAGATAAATCGGGTTCTTGCTCTGATCCCATTCGAAGTATCCAGATGCCGGAATCACGCAACGCTTTTTGAGTGTGGATTCCTTGAAACTTGGCTTCTCTAGCGCCGTTTCCATGCGAGCGTTGAAGAGCGGATTCGAACCCACTTCTTTAGCCCAGGATGGGATTAGGCCAAAACGCGCTGGGTGAATCTCGCGCACTGGCGTGCCGGCAACCTCACGTTCCACAACAATTGGCACCTGATGGGTGGGTGCAATGTTGTAGCTGATGACATCGAAATCTGTTGCGAACTGGGCCTCAAAATAATCTTCGAGATCATCGCGTTCTCGGGCGATTACATAGCGTCCGCACATCAGACCCACCTCTCGAAAAGCTGTTTTGAAAATCATCGCATAGGTAATTAAGAACTAATTTGAACTAATGTCCCAAAATTACCCCCAAGTACACAAAATCGGGAGTAGATTTGGGTTGGAGGGACTGGAGAAAACCCTCCAGGAAGAAGACTTACCGTGTTGTTAAACGCACCGGTGATTCTGACTGAACTGGACGCTTTGTCCTTGGCTAGATGGCAGTTCGGACTCACCACTATTTATCACTTCCTGTTTGTCCCGCTAACAATTGGAATGGTCTTCCTTGTGGCCATTTTGCAAACTGCGTGGGTCAAGACGGGGAAGGAAACGTACCTCAAACTCACCAAGTTCTTTGGAAAGATATTTCTGATTAACTTCGCAATGGGGGTTGTCACCGGAATCGTCCAGGAGTTCCAGTTCGGAATGAACTGGTCTGAATACTCGAGGTTCGTTGGTGACGTATTTGGTGCGCCGCTAGCGATGGAAGGCCTACTGGCGTTCTTCTTCGAAGCTACCTTCATCGGGCTTTGGATCTTTGGCTGGGACAAGCTGTCAAAGGGGCTGCATCTTGCCACGATTTGGATGACAGCTCTTGGAGTCGTGCTATCGGCATACTTTATCCTTGCAGCCAACGCATTTATGCAGAATCCTGTTGGATTTGAGATCAACGAAGCCAAAGGGAGAGCGGAACTCACCGATATCGGTGCCGTGCTAACCAACGTAGTGGCTATCAATCAGTTCCCACACACCATCACAGCTTCGTTGATGTTTGCCGCCGCCGTGATGATTGCCGTCTCTGCATATCACCTAAAGCGCGGCCAGTTCGTCTCTGAAATGCGCACCAGCATGAAGTTCGGCTTATGGACGTCAGTCTTTGCCAGCGCAGCTACCGTGATTAACGGAGACAGTCTTGGAATTGCAATGGTAAACACTCAGCCGATGAAGATGGCTGCCGCTGAGGCGTTGTACGAAACCACAAAAGAAGCTTCATTCTCTATCTTTACCATTGGCAATCTCGACGGAACTCAAGAGTTGTTCTCCGTGAGAATCCCTTACCTGCTTTCGTTCTTGTCGACTCACACTTTGGATGGCGAGGTCGAAGGAATCAATAACCTCCAGGCACAGTACGAAGTCCTTTACGGGCCGGGGGAGTATTCGCCAGTGATTTGGCTCACCTACTGGGCTTTCAGGCTGATGATCGGAATGGGTCTGCTCTCAACGATTGTTGCCCTGGCCGGACTCTGGTTCAGTCGCAAGCACTTAACGGAAGCACCTAAGTGGTTCTACAACACCGCTATTTGGGCAGCCCCGCTGCCCCTAATCGCAATGAGCATTGGCTGGCTATTCACTGAAATGGGTCGTCAGCCATGGCTTGTCTTTTCGCTTATGAAGACCGCCGATGGTGTTTCCCCTGGAGTTACCGGGCTGGAGGTTCTGGTCTCACTTATTGGATTCACTCTGATCTACGGTGTGCTAGCCGTGGTGGAATTCAGAATCCTGCTCCAAGCGATTCGTAAAGGACCTATTGACGAGGTCGAAGCCGAATCCGCCAACAAAATGGCCGTTGCATACTAGGAGGTAAAGATGGCTCTCAATGAAATTTGGTTTGTAATAGTCGCCTTCCTATTTGTCGGTTACTTCGTCCTGGACGGTTTTGACTTCGGTGTCGGTATGGCTCTGCCTTTTGTCTCCAAGGACGAAACTGACAGAAGGGTTGTCATAAACACCATCGGCCCGGTTTGGGATCTAAATGAGACCTGGGTGATTGTGGCAGGTGCAGCGCTCTTCGCGGCATTTCCAGAATGGTATGCGTCGCTCTTTAGCGGCTTCTACCTGGCTCTCTTTCTGCTCCTTGCCGCGTTGATTGCTCGAGGTGTCGCGTTTGAATACCGCGGTAAGGGCCAGTCGACGAGATGGAAATCAGCATTCGACTGGATGATTATTCTCGGCTCGGCACTGCCTGCGCTTTTGTGGGGTGTGGCATTTGCGAACATCGTGCAAGGTGTTCCGCTGAACGAAGACCACATTTTTGTGGGATACGACGTTCCACTTGTCGGTGGTTTGCTGGTGTTACTAAACCCCTACGGTCTCTTAGGAGGCTTGGTGACACTCACCTTGTTCTTTACTCACGGGTTGATCTTCCTGACGCTGAAGACCGAGGGTGAACTCAAAGAGCGATCAAGAGTGTTGGCCACAAAGGTTGGAATTGTGGCAACCTTGTTGGCGGCCGTGTTCTTAATCTGGACCGTGCTTTCGAACTTCAGCATTGAAGGGCTCGCACTGAGTTCAGTTGCCGCTGTGACACTGATTAGCGCTTTGGTGTTCAACCTAGCTAGGCGAGAAGGTGTCAGCTTTGGGCTAATGGTGGTTACCATCATGACCGCTATCTCATCGCTATTCGTCGCGCTATTTCCAAACGTCTTGCCTTCAACTATCGATGAGGCCTTCTCGCTAACAATTGAGAATGCTTCAAGCTCGCAGTACACGCTAGAAGTCATGACCTGGGTTGGTGTGATCATGATTCCGCTTGTGCTGGCCTATCAAGGTTGGACTTACTGGGTCTTCAGAAAGCGCATAACCAGAGAGCAGATCCCGCTGCACGCGCACTGATGAAGCCCTTTGATTCTCGCCTGCTAACCGCGTCCAGGGCGACCATTCTCCTGATTGGGGGAATGGTCGCCCTGGCGCTTGCAATTTTGAGCACGACTGTTGCAGTCGCTTTCACGCTGAGCGATTTGATTATTGACCTGTTTCAGCAAGGTGAGTCTGTAGCACAAAGCTCATCACTAATCGGGCAGCTGCTTCTATTGGCGGGATTAAGAGCAGGATTACTTTTTGTTCAAGAGGTATTCGCAACCTTCATTTCTCAGAGAATCAAGCAGGATCTCAGAGAGAAAGTATTGCGTTGGGTAATCACTCACCCAGGAGAGTCTGCCGGCAAATGGAGTTACCTGCTTGGCACCGGGCTTGATTCGTTAGATGTTTACTTCTCGAAATACCTGCCCCAGCTTCTATTGGCTGCAATCGCAAGTCCCGCATTTCTAGTTTTACTCTTTACCCTTGATCCCGTAAGTGCGGTTGTAGTGCTATTCACGCTGCCACTAATACCGCTATTCATGGTCTTGATTGGCCTGGTCACTAAAGAGGCGCAGAATCGGCAATTAGGGGCAGTTACCCTGCTAAATCAGCACTTCCTAGAGGTGCTTCGTGGCCTGACCACACTCAAGATATTCAACCGAACCGAGCGGCAAGTCGAAGTTCTTCTTGGTCTATCGATCGATCACAAAGACAAGACAATGAAAGTGCTACGAATCTCGTTTCTATCAGGATTTGCTCTCGAGTTGGCCGCATCGCTCTCGGTTGCCTTGATTGCTGTGAGTATCGGCATTCGGCTGATTGACGGGGAGCTTGGTCTGAGCGTGGGCCTACTTGTGCTGCTGCTCGCACCCGAGGTTTATCTTCCACTCAGGCAGGTAGGGGCGCTGTTTCACTCCTCAAAAGATGCTGTCGAGGTTATCGAGAGCATCTTGAACTCAATAAGGTCCAGCAGCCAAACCAAGCAACCTCAACTTGAAATTGAGTCAGGACTTACGGTGCTGACCGGTCCCTCCGGCTCGGGGAAAACAACCATCTTGCGACAATTGGCATCCAAGAGCGCTTATATGCCCCAGCAAGCGATCGTTCTCGATCAAACCATCCAGTCAAACATAGTTCTGGAGCAGCGTTTTGAGCTCGAGATCCTCCAGAAGGCAATGTCAATTGCCAGGATTCAAGACTTACCACTGCAGCTCGAACTCTCTGAATCATCGCCACTGAGCGGAGGCCAATTGCAGCGCATCGGCCTCGCTCGGGCGCTCTACCGACATTTCCTTACCGGACTTCCGCTCGTATTGGATGAACCACTGTCTCAGCTTGACCCAGATCTGGTTGATGAAATCTCAGAAAGCCTGGCCGGCCTCGCAGCTAATGGCTCAAGGATTGTTGTCGCCTCTCACCAGGAGGCCTTGGTTTCCTTGGCAGATCGTGAGGTGAGGGTTGGCTAGAACCTTTACGCCCCAAGGGAAGATCTTCAATCTAGCGATATTCGCCCTGCTCCTTGAAGCGGTGTCAGCTGTTGCATTGCTGGCTACCAGTGCCTATTTGATTTCTCGAGCGTCCGAGCAACCGCCAATCATGTATCTGATGATGGCTGTGGTTGGGGTGCGCGCCTTTGCGTTGGGAAGAGCGAGCTTCAGATACCTGCAGCGGCTTGGTCTGCACGATTCTGTCTTCCAAAAAATAGCTGAGCTGAGACCGGCGGTGTTTGCCCGGCTCGCAAGCCTAAAGAGGGTTGATTCAAAGCAAGATCTCGAATTGGTGACCTCGGATCTTGACGCCACCCAGGATTGGACACTGCGGTTTCTGGGGCCAGTTTTGCAAACCATAGCTGCAATTGCCACCGCTGGAATACTAATTGCAATCTGGTTTCCGCTGTCCGGGTTTCTGGCAGCGCTGATCGCCATTGGAGTGATCTCACTTAGCTTTGCTGCTATCTATTTCCGCGTTCGAAACCTGGTAACACGCAGGGGTGAGCTCTCAGGCGAACTAAGGTCAGACCTAATCTCATTCGTGTCAGCCTCGGAGTTGATTAGAAGCTACGAACTTGAAAAGACGTGGCTCAAGAAAATTCGAGAACACGGGAGGGTGCTAGGGGCCATTGATTCCAAGAGCGGAATCTATCTTGGTTTCTCGGCATTCTTGCTAAGCGCTGGAGCGATTCTCTCGGTGTTTGGATCCACAATCGCAATCGAGATGAGATCTGACTGGACGCTGTCACACATGATTGCGTTGGCAATTCTCACCCCTCTTGCGATGTTTGATGTTGCCTCAAACATGCAGCAGAGTGCTGTGGCGTTACATCGTTTTAGGAGAGCCAAAGGTCGAGTGCAGAACATCCTCGAAGCAGAGAACTCGTCGGTTGGGATCCTTGAGGTTCCAAGCCTTGACTCGATTGAGGCTAGATCGTTCTCGAGCTACACGACCACCCATCCGCTGAGTGCCGTGGTGGGGCCAGCGGAGATAACGGTCATGCGTGGCCCAAGCGGCTCAGGGAAAACCTCATTTGCGCTCGCGCTATCGGGCTTGATCGACTACTCCGGCTCGATCCTGCTAAATGGGATAGAGCTGAGGCAGTTTGCGCCTGGCTCGCTTCGGCGCAAAGTGGTTCTCCTAGAGCAGAATCCCCGAGCCTTCATTGGAACTGTTCTTGAAAACCTAGCCATATCTGGTGTGGAGGATTCCGCAGCGCAGCGAGCTGCCCTGATTCGCGTCGGACTATGGGATGAGATTCAATCCCGCGGAGGGCTAGAACTCAAATTGACAGAAGGCGGAGCCAATCTCAGTGGTGGTCAGCTTCAGCGATTGGCTATTGCGCGAGCACTATTGACAGACGCGCAACTGCTCATATTGGACGAACCAACAAGTGGTCTTGACTTTGCAAACGCCACTCGTTTGGCGAGTCTGATTCGGGATTTGAATGCCTCAGGATTGGGGATACTGGTGATCACGCACGATAAGGAGTTTGCGCGACTTGTCTCGGCGCACAATCATCTAGAGTTGCTTGCTCAGCAGGCTTAGCCGTTTGCGGAAACTGCCCATTCGCAGCAGCCTGCCCACCTGAATTTCACCCCAGCTTGTCACGCCACGGATGCCCTGCAGGGCGCTTAGGCTCCAAACTTCTTTATTTGCCAAGTCTTCTGGTTTGGCATGGGTTTCACGGACCTGAAGCCCGGCCTGCAAGGCTAAGTCGAAGGCAAGCTCACGTGTGATGCTGGGTAGCCAATTGGTTTGGGGGTCAGGTGCACAAAGTGTGTCTTCGTCCCACCACATGATGGCGCTAAGGGCGCCATCGGCGATGTGCCCGGTGTCGCTCAATAAGACGGCCTCATCGGCACCGTGTAGGTTTGCCTTTCTTCGAAGCTTTTGGCAAACGGATAAATCAGGCCCTTTGATCTGGTGGTTGACTCTCGGGTCGGGCTCATTACAAGTCCAGAGTGTTACCGTCTCGGTTCGTTCGGGAGCTTCTCTAAGCCTGAGAAAGAATTGCTCTCCTGGAGGCTGAAACTCGCGATACTCAAGTCTTGGAAACCAGGCTCCGGATCTTGGCAGAATCGCCCTCACGGCCTGCTGAAAGGCTTCAAAGTCGATCAAATCAGGTTTAGCAATACTCTTTTCGAATCTTTGAAAGTGCCGGTCGAGTGCTCTCGCGGAACCGTCCTCCACCAAGAAACTGTCGGCCACGGTGAGCTGTTCGGCGATTGCATAATCAACCTTTACGAATCGATCGGAATCGAATCGGTAGAAGTCTCCGTTAACGCTCATCGCATCTAGACTACGGAACTGGAAGGGGTCTGAATGCCACTGTTAGTAAGTTCGCTGCGTGGCTGGAGCTCACTTCCCGACATTTTTGTCTCTTTTTTCGGTAACTCGCCAAATGTTTTCTGGCTAGACCGCTCGCACCATCCAACCAGCGGCTTCTCAGTGATTGGGGCTGGTGTCGAGACCGACAGCTTGGAGCCGATTGCGGGTTACGAGGGCGATGCGGCGCTACATTTCCGACCATACCTGGTGGGTGTTTTGAGCTATGTGGAGTCTGAACTTCGAGGACATTTCCTGAAGGTCGATCGTGCGATTGTCTACGAGCACGCTACCTCGATGTTGCACTTCGTTGGAGATTGCTCCCAAGAAGAATTTGATGCTTGGTTCCATGCCGCTTTGCTTCGCCTTGCTTTAGTTGGCGGGAACGCGGGAAGTTATGAACTCGAGAATCCGGCCGCAACGGCTCCCTTACTTGTCGCGGATGACCGGGTGAATTCTTATCTATCGAAGATCGAAAAGGCTCAGTGGCATATAGCTCGAGGGGATGTTTATCAGCTGTGTCTGACCACCCGACTCCGTGGCCTGTATACGGGGGACCCGCTGAGCTATTTCTTGAGGCTCAGAAAGGCCCACAGCGCACCTTACGCGGCCTTCATCAGAGTGGGAAAAACTTCTTATGTTTCCATCTCTCCCGAGCGGCTTATTGAAGTTCATGGAACCCGGGTTTTGAGTTCTCCAATCAAGGGAACCAGAAAAAGAGGGGAGGACGCCGAGGAAGACCTAAATCTCATCGCAGAGTTGGCGGCCGACCCCAAAGAAAGAGCAGAGAACCTGATGATCGTGGATCTAATCAGAAACGATCTTGCCTCGGTATGTGAACCAAGCTCGGTTACTGTCGAATCGCTCTTGGCAATAAGGTCTTATTCCACTGTTCACCAGTTGGTCTCAGATGTCAGCGGCAGCTTGCGGGATGGTATGTCAGGGTTTGATGCGCTAAGAGCCTTGTTCCCCGGCGGCTCTATGACCGGAGCCCCAAAAATTAAAGCCATGGAACTAATTAGAGAGCTCGAATCGACCCCTCGTGGAGACTATTCGGGGGGCATTGGCTGGATTGGCAAAGACGGAAGCATGGATCTGGGGATGGTGATCCGGACTGCAATATTCGATGGCGATCAGGTAAGTATCGGGATAGGCGGCGGCATCACCTCAGATTCGGTTCCCGCTCAAGAGCATCGAGAAATTCAACTCAAAGCGAATGCTCTTGTTTCCGCGCTATCTGCTTCGGTGGATTGGTAACCTTTACGGGTTCAGATATAGAGGTGTTCAGCTTGCACGAAGAGTACAGTTTCTCGACCATTCAGGAGCGTTGGCTGCCGGTCTGGGACAAGCTGCAACCTTTCGACTCATCCAAAACCGATGACCCAAGGCCACGCAAGTACGTGCTGGATATGTTCCCCTACCCATCTGGAGATCTTCACATGGGTCACGCCGAGGCCTATGCGCTAGGCGATGTCATCTCTCGCTACTGGATACAAAAGGGTTTCAACGTTTTGCACCCAATCGGTTGGGACGCCTTTGGTTTGCCTGCCGAGAATGCAGCGATCAAGCGTGGTCTTGACCCCAGGGGTTGGACCTACGAGAACATTGCGCAGCAGAAGGCGTCTATGCGTCGCTATGCGTGCAGCTTCGACTGGACCAGGGTGTTGCAGACCTGCGATCCGATCTACTATCGCTGGAACCAATGGCTGTTTCTAGAGTTCTATAAGCGAGGTCTTGCCTACCGCAAGAACTCAAATGTCAACTGGTGCCCATCCTGCCAAACCGTGCTTGCCAACGAGCAGGTGGTTCAAGGTTTGTGTGAGCGCTGTGACTCTCAAGTAACCAAGAAAGCGCTCACGCAGTGGTATTTCAAGGTAACCGACTATGCAGATCGGCTACTCGATGACCTTGACAAGCTTGAGGGTAATTGGCCTGGCAAAGTCTTGACTATGCAGCGCAACTGGATCAATCGTTCCACAGGAGCGAATGTTCGATTCAAGCTTGCTGATTCAGATCGTGAGCTGGAGGTTTTTACCACCAGACCAGACACATTGTTCGGTGCAACATTCATGGTGGTTGCGGCCGATTCTGATCTTGCAAGCGAACTAGTTGTTGATGCGCCGGCTCATGTTCGTATGGAGTTTGTTAGCTATCTGGAGAAGGTCAAGCAGTCCAACGACATCGAGCGTCTTGCCACTGACAGGCCAAAGACCGGCGTAAACCTGGAGCGATTTGCCATCAATCCACTAAGCGGTGAACAGGTTCCCATTTACGTTTCTGACTACGTACTAGCGGACTACGGCACCGGTGCAATCATGGGTGTGCCTGCCCATGATGAGCGAGACATGGCCTTTGCGAATGCTATGGGCATTGAAGTGCGAATGGTTGTGAAGACCGATGAGGAGAATCCCGAGGTTTCGCGCGTTGCTACACCTGGCGATGGAGTTCTGGTCAACTCTGGAGACCTAAACGGACTGAGCAAAGCGGCCGCAATAACTAAGGCAATCGAGATGTTGCAGCAGCGAGGCACTGGTGAGGCCGCCAAGAACTTCCGACTTCGTGACTGGTTGATCTCGAGACAGCGTTACTGGGGCACTCCAATCCCGATCATTCACTGCGAAGCCTGTGGTGAAGTGCCGGTTCCGCAAGACCAGCTTCCAGTTGAGTTACCAAGCACCGAAGGGCTGGACCTATCACCCAAGGGAACTTCTCCGCTTGGAGCCGCAACGGACTGGGTTAACGTGGCGTGCCCGAAGTGCGGCAAGCCATCCAAGCGCGACAGCGACACCATGGACACGTTCGTTGACTCCAGCTGGTATTTCTTGAGATACCTAAACCCAAACTCAACGGAATTTGCCTTTGATGTCGAAGAGGCAAAGAAGTGGGCGCCGGTTGATCAGTATGTCGGTGGTGTGACTCACGCGATCTTGCACCTGCTTTATGCCCGATTCTTTACCAAGGTGCTGCATGACATGGGCATGGTCGATTTCGACGAGCCATTTACCAAGCTGTTGAACCAGGGCATGGTTCTTATGAACGGTTCTGCCATGAGTAAATCTCGCGGCAACCTAGTTCGACTTTCAGAGCAGCTGGATGAGCACGGGGTGGATGCGATTCGCCTGACCATGGCATTCGCCGGGCCTCCTGAGGACGATATTGACTGGGCAGATGTATCTCCTGGTGCGAGCTCTAAGTTCTTAGCCCGAGCCTGGCGCATCGCACAGGACGTTTCCTCTGATCGCGATGTTGACGTCACAGCGGGTGACAGAGCGGTGAGGGCCGCGACCCATGCCTTCTTGCGTGACTTCACCGAGTCGATCGAGTCCTTCAAGTTCAATGTTGGCGTGGCTAAGGTTATGGAGCTCACCAACGTGCTGCGCAAGGCAATTGATTCTGGTGTTGGCCCAGCTGACCCAGCTGTTCGAGAGGGTGCGGAAGAGCTTGCAAAAGCGCTAAGTCTGTTTGCCCCATACACATCTGAAGACATGTGGAGGCTATTGGGTCACGAGCCCTCGGTTTCCTTGGCAGGCTTTAGGGCCGTCGATCAGGCGCTTCTGGTCCAAGACAGCGTGACAGCAATCGCG
>JACCDY010157546.1_pt1 | contig 22777 bp, 21 predicted proteins | sample 7446391 | NCBI WGS metagenome assembly JACCDY01 (sample SAMN15323451, study PRJNA562643) | freshwater metagenome | isolation source: river surface water | place: USA:Blue River Watershed | collected 2017-08-18 | reverse complement strand
ATGAAAATAAGTATAAAGATTAAATAGTACATATGTCGGTCCAAATTTATTGTTCATAATTGATATGAAAAACGTATGATATTTATATAATATCTTATAATTTATTATATAAATATATCTAGAACTTGTATAATATTATTCAGATTCTAGAATTGCACGTAATTGATTAATAGTAGGTATTGGTATTTTTGCTTCAGCTTCCCAAGTATACCTGCGACCTATACTTTCCAATTCAAAATGAGCTGGGAAGAATTCAGGTGCTGCTTTTATAAACTGTGACTGTCTGCTGTTTTTATCGATGAGATTCCAACTGGCTGCTGGCAAGACGAGTGCAAGCTGTTCAATTGGTTGTAGGGGCGGCTGGCCCTGTATTAATGGGGCTGCGACGGTTTCTGGAAATTCTTCTAATAGATTTGTCCAAAGTGGTGGTAGGAGCCATGAATAAGACCAATCCATTGCTGTCGCGGCACCTGTGTAATATTGTACAATCCATGCCATGGAAGCGAAGTACGCGGCGGCGGCCTGTTTTATGGCAACTGTTTCTGCTCCTGGTGCTGCAAAGAATGCTGTTTGTGCATAAATGCTGCGCCAGTTCTTCTTCAAATAGAGTTCAGCAGCAGGATCATCTGGATTTGCGAGGAAGATTTTTTCTTCGCGCCATTGAAGTGGGAGTTCTTCTTCGGCGTTTCGTGCAACAGTACGCCACTTCTTTTGTATGGCCTCCAAGAATCGCTGTTCTTCCACTGCTGCGAGCTGTTTGAATAGGCGACGCCAGGGTCCTACATTAATAGTATTTGTATCGCGGATGAATCGTTCTCCACGTTCTGCAGCTGTTTTGAGCCATCCAAGTAGGAAATTATGTCCTCCATCCTTGATTTTGAATGTAAGAGATGTAGGAAGGAAATCATTACCGAGAAGCATCATTGCTGCACAATAATCTTCCATGATGATGCCCTCTGAATCCGTTAAATGGGAACGTAGACGATCAATGGAGAACCAACAATACTGTTCTTTGCCTTTATCATTGCGCACTACTTCTCCATTTTCCATATCTTCACGATAGAGCCATATGGGTGTGGAGCCTGTTATACCGAGTGCCTGTGTCCATAGGAGTAATACAATGAGATCGCCGTCGAGACCGTATACAACGTAGGGTTTTTCTGACGGTTCCTCTAGTTCGCGAAGGTATTGTAGGACTTTATGTTCGCCTTCACCTGGTTCATCGGCTGAACTGAGAATCCAGCGACCTTGTTTGCCTTCATCGCTGATCATTTCTTCGAGTGCTGTGCGAAGTCCCCGCATAAACTGTGTTCCTGGAGTGATTGCATTGGAATCGAATCCCACCTTATCATGTGCAGCTGCTGCGGATCTGAAACGGCGCATACGTTGTTGACGAATCTTCGCCATTGGTACAACACCATCCACGGCGATAAATACTCGTTCTGCGCCGACACTTTTAATGACACGCATTGTATATCGTACAATATCATCATATAGGCGTTGTGTCCATTGTTCCTGTTCATCTTCTGTAGGCGGCCATGCAGCACGTGAAGGATCGCGAAGTACATGATAAATGAGACAGTTGAAATCCATTAGGAAGTGTCCAATGCCTGATGCAACGACGGTACCAGGTTTTGATTTATATAGTAGACCACCAACACTGCCAACGAGTTTACGATAGTATGAAGGGATGCCCATTTTATATGTGTAATAATGTAGTCGTGTTTCTCAATAAACAATTGTGTGTATTATTTAAGTTTATAAGGTTGAAGAATGGATGATACTTTCAAACAGATTTCGGCGATTATTAGGGAGACTATAGTACCTGTAGTAAGTGAATCAGCACGTATAACCCCCGATGCATTACTATATGGCACAGGCATCCTTTCATTTTTAACGCAGTCATTGCCGCTTGCCGTCTTGCTATTAACAATTATAGAAATAACAGTCGGTTGCAGGTTAATGGGTGGTATAATACGTATGATACGTCCTGATTTGATGGCGACTGTACAGCAAACATGTAGACAGGGATTTCCAGAGACAGGCAGTTTAGCTGCGTTGGCAGGTGCAATGTCATTTGGTGCAGCAGCTGCAGGAGGAATACCGCATTTCACAGTGGCGTTGTTAACAGGTGTTGCGACGTATTTGGTGACGGCCATGATATATAAATTAGATACATTTGATGCACTTGGAGAGAGTTGGCAATCACGTATACCTACATCAATATCTCTTATTATAGTGATAATGGCGACATTCATATTTGGTTTATTATCATATGGATGTGTCACAATGGGTAATTTATTCATGTCACTGGGCGCGGGTGCTGGGCTAGGTTTAGTGTCATTTGTATTGCATAATACTGTGTTTGGCCCACAGGCGACGAACTTCCATGGTGTTCCTTTGTTACTTAATAAATTAACGGAGGGAGAAGCTGTATATGTGTGTGGAAAGGGAATATAATCCAATAAAAATGCGGTATGTTTAAGATTTGACAAGAGTTGCCCAATTATAATCTGATATATTTGTATTAATTTTCCATTTATATTTAATAATAAGTTCTATTACACCATTATCTTCTAAAAGACTCAAAGGAATATCTATTTGTGTTAAAATAGTTGTTGAAATAAGTGATACATAATAGTCTTTTGTATACATTTATTATATACTCTCTTATATATCATATTAGTTTTAAAATGCTGTGTTTCCAATAAAAATTTTGTGGTATTTGTGATTTATTTGCGCTAATATATAATGATTCCAAATGATTTATATCATTATAGATTAATATTGAAGTTGGCTACATCTTCATCTTCGATATCATTGTTGCTATCATCGTCGTCCATGTCGTCGTCATCGTCATTGTAGTCTTCATCATTGTAGTCTTCATCATCGATGTCCATATATCCATGTCTACCCATATATTCATCAACATTGAACTTGGGATTTTTGACAGAATGCGCGTATGTCATCATTAGGTCATATCTATTGAGTGTCCATCTATCTTGGATATCGAGGCCTTGTTCAGATGACAGCCAATCGGTGTATTGTTGTAGAGTGGGTGTAGGGAGTTTATGATTTGCGAAGATCTTCTTGAGGAGTTTCTCTTTTGTTGCATTGTATGCATGTCCGTTGAATTTCTGCATTGATTTACGATTTCTTGTATATAATATCTCTAGTATGTATTTATTATAATTATAATGTGCATAGTAATTATTATATTCATAAATAATATTTTTATATATTTCAGATTCTTTCATAGAACTCAATTGTTCCATAAAATATTTTTCTGCGGCATTAAATACATCCTGTGTTTGAAGATGTGTTTCATTGTATTCTATTTTTTCGAGAATATGTGTGTATGCATCATGACATATTTCAACACATTTACTGATGTCATTGCGATCTGATTCACTGATTATAGATTTTGTTAGAGGTTGCAGTACAACTTTTTCAAGATAGAGTGTAGTCTTCCATAGGGGAAGACCGTGATACCATATTTCCATTGAATTGTTATTAATATCTTCGGCATCAAGCTTAATGTATTTTTCATAGAATCTTTTCTGAATTTCCTTAAATGATTTTGCATATATGAAGGGTATGCCGTTTTCACGAATGTGAATCATATCTGCAGTGACGATGGGCATGTTTGTACGCGGTGATGGTATTATATAGTATATTATGGGGGGTGTGTAATATGCTTGGAGGGTTTCATGATTTCAATTTTTCTTGGGTATGGAGACGGCTTCATATTTTAATAATGGTTGCACCCATTTATTGTGATTAAATGGGGAGACCAACAGATTATTTATAATCATATGCCTGTATTTAATGCAGATTGTGTCAGCAGCTGCAATAATCCAATAAAAATTGTGTGGTATTTTTGTGATTTATTTTGCGCTAATATATAATGATTTGGAGATAATCGATATTATTATAGATTAATATTGAAGTTGGCCACATCTTCATCCATGTCATCATCATCGTCATCATCATCGTCATCATCATCTGTATCATCATCTGTATCATCATATGTGTCATCTTCTTCCATTTTATTATTATACGTAAGATATCTCTCGTAATTGAATTGTGGACTTATTACAATGTTTGCATATACTGTCATAAGTTCATATCTGTTGAGTGTCCATCTATCTTGGATATATTGTCCTTGTTCAGATGCGAGCCAATCAGTGTATTGTTCTAATGTAGGTTCACGAAGTCCATAATTAGCGAAGATCTCCTTGAGAAGTTTCTCTTTTTTTGCATTATATTTATCAATGTTATACCTATCAGTACTAAATGAAGCATGTATTTGTATCATTGTATTGCGTTTTCTGCTATATAACATACTAAGGATATTCAAACGCGGGTAATATTGATTAAACTCATATATTCCATTAAGCGACCGTATTCCGCTATATATACAATGTTCTTTCTTAGATTCAGCATATTCTGTATATTTATCTGTGACATATTTTTCACTTGCTTCATATACTGTAGGATTTTGTAAAGTTGTTTCATTATATTCTACCTTCTCTAAAATATGATTGTACAGTGAATGAAAGAATTCAACGATATTTTGGATTTCTGTACGATCTGCATCAAGAATGATTGATGAGGTAATAGGGTCTAGTACAACTTTTTCAAGATATAATACAAATATCCAATAAGGAAGACCATGATACCATACATTTATTGCGGTACTATTCGACTCTTCATCGCTATTGAATTTGATGTATTTATTATAGAATCTTGTACGAATATTTTCGAATGATTTTTTATAGATGAATGGAATACCGTTTTCACGGATGTGAATCATATCTGGTGTAATGATGGGCATTTTGGTAAACGCGTTCACTGATTATGTAGAGTTTGTATTATTTGTCCAGGGCACCTCGGTTTTCAATTTTTTGGGTATTGACGCGGCCTCATATTTTAGTAATGGTCGCGCGCATTTGTTCTATCAAAAAGGGAACCAATGGATCGTTTTTATAATCATGTATGTATTTAATGGAGGTTATGCCGGCTGCGAATAATATTCGGCAACAGATTATACAGGGATAATGCGTAATATATGCAGTACATCCTTCGCAGCTTGTTCCACGACGTGCACAGTCAGCAATCGCATTCTGTTCTGCATGTACAGTGGCTTGTTCATGTCCATCGCGGATAATTGAACGATGTTCGCATCCTGGTAGGAATCCATTATATCCTTGACTAATTATACGATTATCACGAATAAGGATACATCCTACGTGGAGGCGTTCACAGGGACTTCTCTTCGCAGTAACCTGTACAATCTCCTTGAAATAATCGTCCCATGTAGGGCGGACCGACATTTTTAATGTATATATATCACAGTTTTTAAAGTATATAGTCAAGAAAAATTGAAACTGAAGGGAGTCGTGAAAGTATTGTATTCGAGTTATTAAAGGTATTATACGCGTATCAAAGATGGATTGCCCTATTTGCTGTGAGCCATACACTGCTGTCAAGCGTCGCGAGATTGTTTGCCGCGGCTGCGATGAATCTGCATGCGCCGAGTGTGTCCAGAAATATCTTATGATGATCATTGAAGAGCCCCATTGCCCTTCTTGTCGTGTGGGGTGGTCGAATACATTCTTGTATGATGAGTTCTCATTCTCATTCATTAAAAATAAATATAGTGCACATCGTGCTGAACTACTATGGGCGCAACAGGAGGCATATTTACCTGCAACACAGGAGGAGATTGCTGCTGCGAAAGCGAAGGGAGCTGTAACAAATGGTGCTATTATTACTGGCATCTTTGGAATGGACCCTGCTGAGCTAATAAAGAATAAGAAAGTTGTTCGCAAATGCCCTGTGGACAACTGTAAGGGTTTCTTGAATGAAGTTACTGTGGATGATGTTGTAGAGTGTTCTAGTGCTGGTGCTGGTGCTGGTGCTGGTGCTGCTGCTGCTAGATCTAAGGAGTCTATAGTAGAAAAAAAAATATATATGTGTGGTCTCTGTGATGGATATACATGTATTCGTTGTATGCAGTCCCATAAAAAAGATGAAAAACATAAATGCAAGAAGGATGATGTAGATACGGTTACATTACTAATGAAGGATTCGAAGCCGTGTCCAAAGTGCGGTGAAATGATTTCGAAGTCATTTGGTTGTGATCAGATGTGGTGCACTGCATGTAATACGCCATTTAGTTGGTCTACACTAACAATCATTAAAAGTGGTGCAATTCACAATCCTCATTATTTCGAGTTTATGCGCAACAATATTCGTACAAGACCTCTAGAAAATGTTGGATGTGGTGAACTTCCTCAGTCGCATGTATTAATACAGAATATTAGAGCAAGCTTTAATACAAATCAACCAACACAATATATGTATTATAATGCTTACATACCATATGATACTGAAAGTAGAATTAATAAGATATATCAACATATTATACATGCTCGTGAAGTAGAATATGAAACTTATAATCCTACAAGACCAGAGGGTGATTACTTGCGTTTGAGAGTTGAATATCTATTGAATATGCAAACAAAAGAGGATGTACAACGGTGTATTGGAGAGATGTATGATACCGATGAAACGAAGCGTGCGATTCGACCTATTTTGGAGACATATGTTGCACTAGCAACAGACATTCTTATGGAGATTAATATTGAGGAACTTCGCGAATTTGGTATTAATGATAAGAAAAAGTATTTGAATGATATCCTAGATAAATATAAGCCTCTTTGTGAGTTTATTAACAAAGAATTGGAGAAGGTATGTATGACATATAGATGTACAGTTCCTGAAATATGTTCATGGGGATGGGATACAATGTCATATTCTAGTCTGAAGGCGCGTAATCGTGTTGAAGTTGAGTCAGATTATGCGCTTCGTTCAAGGGTCAAGAAGGATGTAGTTACTGCAGTGCCACAAATTGTATTCTAGTGTGCGTTGATTAAAAATATTGTAATTGTATTGTGAAATGTATTGTGAAATTATTATTTTTCTAGGACGGTTGATGCGTGATTATTATTTTTCCAGAGCGGCCACCACTTTTTTGGGGTCATTATATACGATACATGTGTTAATAACTTCAAGAGGAGAATGTTTTTTAGCAGGGATATTAGATATATCAGGGACTACGCCAAAGAAGCTATTAATAATATCTTCATACATTGTATGGCTGCAGTTATTAAGACATAGTTTGAGATCAAATCGTCCAGGTCTCAACAGAACTGGATTGACTTTTTCAGGATTGTTAGTGGTTGCAATAATTATACGTCCATTATTATCTTCGAGACCATCCAGTTTAGACAACAAGTATCCAATATCTAATGGACGGTCTTTGGTTTGTTTATTTTCTTTAATCATCTTCATGATGTCTTTTCTTTCATCTCCCTCTGCAACTGCGAGTAGTTCTGCCCATTTAGTTTCCTTCTCTTCTAGTTTCTCTTGTGCTTTTCCATTGGTCGCATTTAATGCATTAAGAATATAGTCGAATTCATCAAATACAATTATTTTATCTTTGTTTTTATCAATAATATTATCCAAATCATTACATGTATTTATATCGACGAAATTAACAAGTATAATGTCACGTTTCAGCATATTGGCAATTGCAGAGATTGTACCTGTTTTACCAGTACCTGGAGGTCCATATAATAGAATGCCTAATTTATTATCCATTGAAATGGATGGCGGGTATAATGTTCCATTTTGGAACTTGGTTAGTAATGTGATCAGTTCATCCTTTTGATCAAAATATAATGTATTAAATGTCTTTCGAGTTGATATGGTACCTTTATTAATTATGGCGGTTGGTGTATGTGAATAAATTTGCAATTTATTTGTAGGTTGTGCTTCTTCTTGAGCTTTACATTGTATCATCAAATAATTATATGCATCATACAAATTACAATTGTGTTCTGAAAATAGGATACATGTTTTATCACTACTATATGATTTTTGTATAAACATATATATTATATGACCCTGTAATACATAGATTGCATATATTGTTATTGATTCATAGGTACTATTGCTTTTATAAACTTGTGGGGTGCTATTAAGTGTATTATATTTATTTATTTGTTCTTCAGTTTGTATATTAATTGTTATAGATACATATTTTAGTTTGGTATATTCAATACATTGTTCTTTTGATATAAACCAATAAGGCAGATTACAATTTGATTTGTCACGAAAGCCACCATATATATAATATATGATAATATTATATACCAGTTTATAATTACTTGATATATACTGAATAATACCTGCTATACATATAGTGATAAATAGATGTATGGAACTATCCAATAGTCTGTCACCTGTATTTATATATTTATTGATTAGCGCATTTCCCATGGATGTTAGTGCGGATATGAAGGCCATTTTAATGATGTTTGCTGTTCGTTGTGACTATAGATGTATATATATTGCTGCTGTTGTGTCTTTTTCAATTTTTTTGAAATAACATATTTAAATGTTATGTTGATGTATACCTACAATGAAGAATATATTGGTGAGTCTTTTGTTCTGTGCTGCATCGGCGTCCACAACATTTTTTGAAGAGGCATTTCGTCGATGGACACGACGACATTCAATATCATATGAAACTGGTTTAGAAAAGAGATATAGATTCTCCGTGTTTGCGGCAAAGTATGCGGATGTAATTGAAGAATTTGAGGCTAGTCCTATTGCTGATATTTTATTCACCACGGAAAAATATGAATGCGCCGCCGATAAAGATGGATTAAGTAACTTCTGTTTTATTTAATTGTGTGAATAAAATTGAATGCATTATTCATATTATATATTTGTATAACCTATATACAATATGAATACTCCACTGTTTCATGGAAAACGTGTATATGATGTCTCTGGATATCCAGATAGAATTATTAAATATTTTGGAACAGATATAACATCTGCAAAAGCGCAGAATGAATTGAGGCTACATCAGATTGGAGCTGATTTAGGGATTTCACCGAAAATACATGATACAAATATTAATCAAGTGCCACAGCCTGCTCCAGAAGATTATTATATTATTATGGATCGTGTCAATGGATTAACTGTGGCGGATTATTATGGCGACGACATTCCAGTGAAGGTATGGAACGAGATTCGGCGACTTCTACAATTATTATTTGATAATGGTGTGGAATATATTGATATATCTCCATACAATTTCATGGTTGACTCTGCGACGGAGAAATTATATGTAATTGATTATGGGCATGCACGGGAGATTAATTGGTTCTTACGAAAATTTCTAGAAGGAGCTAAAGCATGGAATCCAGATTTTACTTAGAGAAATATACGAACTAATAAATAATATATATGATTAAATAATGGTCCCTATTGTCGTATTTTTATTTCACAGGGATTTACGTATAGTGGATCATAGACCATTACAAGCGGCATTGGATACTGCTGTTGCAATGAATGGAGTTGTTCTCCCGCTTTTCATTTTTGAGGATGAACAGGTGGGATCTGGTGCTGTCCGTTCTGAACGATCCATTATCTGTCTTATACAGAGTCTCAAAGAATTATCTGCTGTTTTACCTGGAGGATTATGTATAATGTATGGAGCTGTAGAGAAATGTATAAAGGAATTAGCTGCATCTGGACGCCTGGCTGCTGTTTTTGAAACCCATGATTATACACCTTATGCTGTCCTGCGTCAGAATCGCCTGGCTGCCGCCTGCTCTGCTGCTGGCTGCCTCTATACTGCGACTCCTGATCTATATCTTCATGAACCAGGCAGTATATTAAATGGTACAGGACGACCCTATCAGAAATTCACACCATTTTATGAAGCTGCTCTCAAAAAGACTGTTGCACCTGCATTAGGAAAAGTTGCAGGTCCATTTGCTGACAAGAAGACAGTGAAACAGCTGTCACAGTATACAGTAGAACAGGCAGCAGGCAGGCTTGGAGTTAGACAGGCAGGTCAGGCAGGCAGGAAGGCAGGAGAACAGTTACTCAGACAGCTCCCAAAACAGTATATTGATATTCATGATGATCTTACACAGCAGCAAAGTGGACTTTCAGTTCATCATCATTATGGTACAGTCTCTATAAGAGAATCATGGTGGGCTGCGGAAAAGCTCATTAAGAAAGGTGCAACGCAATTGAAGGGATTTCAACGACAGCTCCTATGGCGTGATTTCTATGCTCATTTGGTGGCGGCATGGGATATATTATATGCCGAAAAATATGGTGGGCTTCATGAATGGGTTGTAGAGAGGCCGAAGTTATCTGCGGAAAAAAAGAAACGGTTCGAAGCATGGTGTCGTGGTGAAACAGGTATACCACTTGTGGATGCTGCAATGCGTCAAATGAATACCACGGGTTTCATGCATAATCGTGGGCGATTAGTAGTTGCTTCGGTGCTAACACGTGATTGGGGTATTCCATGGCAGTGGGGAGCAGGATATTTCGCGGAGAAGTTGGCGGACTACGATTATGTACAGAATACAATGAATTGGTTGCATGTTGCGGAACATTTCCCATTTTCCCAGGCACCTTTCAGACGACATGACCCCTTTCGAACAGCAGAAAAATTGGATCCAACAGGCGAATATATTAAAAAATGGATTGAATAGAGTGCATTAAAGTTAAAGAGTATTTTAATCTTTATACATTGATTTATGTGTTTCCATATTTCCTACTTGTTTAGTTTCACCTGTTGGATAACGAAATACTACACCAAGCATTCCATTACGATAACAGATTGTTAGACGTGGGTAATTTTTAGCACCCCAACCTGCTTGTTTTTTTACTTCTTCATAATCCCATACTTTCCATCCGCGTAAATATCCTTTATATTTACCATTATCTAAACCACGTAATTCTGATTTAATAAATGGATTATTAAAGTTAAGATTAGGGAAATCACTTTTAAAATCCTCTTTTAATTTATCATATGTCTCAGAGAAAGTATCTTTTATACATTCATAGAATTCTGTTTCATATACTGGAACGTCTTTAATTGTATTATTTACACGAGGACTAATATTAATTTCTGCGAAACAGCCTTTATCTTGAAGAATTTTGTTACATTCATCTTCTGGAATAGGATTAGGATAGTCAGGATGAATACTATCTTTATATAGAAGATTATAATGAGTACCTTCTAACTTCATTTTTGTTGCTATATTAATATTTACTTTCTTCTTTTTCCAATCTTGTTTAACATAATTACTATAACTAATTCTACCTGCTGATAATTCAAATGTTTTTTTATGACCATATACTTCAATTGGTTGAAATGTTGTATAGATTGAATGTGTTCCAATATAATGGTTAGTACGTTCTTGTGCTTGTGAGACAATTGAGTAATTCACTGTATTTCTATAATCATGTGTGGCAAAGATACGATCATGAAACTTCCATTCTGTAGAACGAGAGCTTGTTTGATCATAAATAATAATTAGAAGACGATCTGATGCTACCATATCCCATTCACTACGATCATCATATTTAATATTTTTTTTATTAACATCTATAGAATCAGAAATTTCGTTTTCATCTTTATCGGCCCATACTACCGCGTTAATAAGCTCTGGAATTTCTTTCCATCTCTTCGCAAATATATACATATCCTTATTATCTTTTTTAGATTTATCTTTACCATTAGGGATTGATGCAGATAAACGAAGCATTAGAATATTTCTTTTACTACCTTCTTTTATTTTTTGATACATACGTGTAATAATATCTTTTCCTTGATGAGATAGTTCTATTTTATCATTTTTAATATGAAAGAATGGAATAGCATCCTTAACAAGGTTTTCATCAAGAAATTTACTAGGACCACAAAATTCAGCTGGTGGATTATAATAAACTACTACACCCTCTTCTGTAAATTCATCAATTATTTCATCATCTTCTTCATCATACATAACTTCTCCACTAAAGAATACCTCTTCAGGTGTTGCACTATAAAGGATCATCTTTACTTTTTCATTAATACGAAATGCTCTATAAATTCGACTTAGAAGTTGATTCTTACCTGATCCAAAATCACACTCATCTAAATGTAATACAACTTCCTTATTATTTTCAAGTTGGAGTTTAATCCATTTAATACATTCATCTACATTTTTTTTATTTAGAAATGTAAAGACTGTTAAATTATGTTTTTTCATTTCTTCACGCTGCTCATTATCTGCTTTTCTTACAAATGAAGTAATATATGCATGAACCCTCTTTGGGTTTGATGACTCATCTCTTTTTGCGATATACTCTGTAATATCACGTTTTCCTGATTTTACTGGTCCGCGAATAAGAATCCTTTTACAAGTAATATTATCAATATGAGGAAGAATTTCATTTTTAACAAATATGGTTAATTGTTGCCGATTTTTTTCAAAATTTGCAACTGACCAAGGAGTTTTGGAACTTTTGCGAATAGTACTTAACATCCTATATAAATTTATATGATTGTATTCATTACTTTCACATAAATTTATTTTTCAAATTTTAAAAATATTATGTATAAAAATGTAGGTATATAATTGTCAGAATTACTTATCAGCTTCATTAAAATATGCGATGAGTTGTTTAATTGCCTTCATTTCTGCTTCAGTTGGTGCTTTACCAGGGAATGAAGGGAGGGGTTCAGTGAACCGCGCAGGGAGTTCTGTGGTATTATTTGTGGATATTGTAATTGCAGGTGCATTAATGGAGGATTTGATGCGGCGGCGAGTATTAGACATTTTATTTATAGCGGGTTTCTTATTAAAGGTAGGAACAATATGATTCAATTTTATATTATTTCGCATTTTGACTGTAGTATTATTTCTGGGAACACCCCCACCCTTTTTATTGGATGACATAGTTGTGATTGTCTTCTTCCATTCCATAAATTCATCAAACGTATCTGGAATTTTCAAATCAGTCGGCATTATAATAACGGATTTTACATTCGCTGTTGTATCAACAACCATATATCTGTGGTATGGATTAAACAGGATTTCTTCTTCGCTTTTATGATCTGATAATTGTTGTATGTTCATATATTGACATGCAGGATGAACATAAAATTTATACATTTTATTGTTACCTCCAAACCCTGCAATTCTTTGTTTATTCATACTAGTTGATGTGAAACTATTGATATAATAAAAACGGCTAGGATCTTCATTCAAATACCATGTATGTGTACCACGAACTACAATGAAAGGTGTGCTAGATGGTGTGGATTTATTAATTGAATTATATAATGTGACGAAATAATAATACATTAATTGTGTATTATATACTTTCTCAGAAAAACGACCATTATTAGGGTATTTATGTGATATAATATTAAAAATTTTCTCGTTAAAACGTAATATATTTACATCTGGCTTCCATAAAAATGGGTTTACATATGATGAACCTGCACCTGTGTACCATCTGATTGCCATTTTATCGATTTGGTTTAGTATTGATTGATCTTGTGGAGGTACAAGATTTTTAGTATTACTAAGTGAAATTATAGCGCGTTTATTTTTACGCAGAGTACCTATAACATTTTCAATATTTTTCATGTTTACTTTATTGACACGTTTTGATTGATTTATATGGGTTGGTATCATTTCAGAAAGTTCATATAATTGCTCATTTGTAAATGCAGTTCTTCCTGTTGTTTTTGTACGTTGTGTATTAGCTGGCAAAAAATTATATCCTTTCAAAAATATATTATCTACAAGTTCAGCAGTAATGTCTTCTACCTTCTTCGTTTGTGGATGATTAATCAATATATTGAAACCACGGGCAATGTATTTCTTTGCGCGATTAATTAGCACAGCATTCTTCTTGAAAAGTAGGGGGAGATAATGCGCCTGAATAAATCCATACATGCTTGCAACATGTTCAGGATGTGCCATATATACTGTTTTACCATCATACCAATTCTCACAGAAGGTTAGATCAAAATTCTTAACGACATTTATGGGTGTTGTGGATTCATTTACTTCTACAATATCCATTTCGGCATACGAAGGTTTTGATCTGGAGAATTTGGTGACAGAGATAATACCATTTTTCTTGAAGAAGGATCCCATTGAATCAGTTACAACATGTTTCACAACATTCGTGGCACCGAATACTTTTTGCATTTCATTTCTAAATCTATGTGCATTTTTCGTCGGCACATATACATCCATATCAACCGACTTTTCATCCTTGAATTTTCCGATGGATTTTAGAATGAATCCACCACTAATTATGGCATCATTTGTTGTTAATAATTCATTTATATAGTTTACAATATCGGTATTATTTGTTTTGTCTGGTTTGAAGAATGATGCGATGCCTTTCTGAACTGCTTCAATGAACTCAGGAGTCTCTGTTTCTTTGACAGTATTTTTGAATTGTGATGCATTGGTCCATACAGTACGTTCCACAAGATAATCGAGACGATCCTTCATTAGATTGTAGAGTTCTGTATCGGTTGCTGGTATTAGTGCGAGGATTTTATCGTAGTTTGGGATGATTAATTCTTTGATTTGACTGTCAATATCAGTATCTGTTAGATCACCGAATATTATGGAGGCTTGTGGAGCTGCTTTTTTATCACGCATTGTATCGAGTTCTGTAACGGCTTTACCGAATGGTTTCTTACCACCTTGTGCACGGAATATGAAAGTACCGCCATTATCGATACGAAAAGGTGGAAAGTCAACATCAGGTATGAGAATATTATCCATATTGAGACCAATTACATCCCAGTTGGCGAGAAGTGCATCAACGACAAATCCTTTTTGTATGTCTTTTTTAACTATATCAAAGTCTTCAGGTAATTGTGATTTAAATTTTGCTAGTGATACACCTTCAATGAATTCGAGAATGAGTACTTTATTATTTTCGTCAAGAATATGGTATGGTACAGGAATACCTACAGCTGCATATATATCATTAGCCAAAGATTCATATTGAGTTTGTTTGAATCCACCGAGTGCAGAACCATGTTTTACGACCCATTTTTTGTAGTGTGTGTTTTTATAGAGTTCAGGTGCGGTTGAACCTGCGAGTTTACTAATGAATTTTAGAGGATTATTATTTCCCACTTTCAATTGTGTTATTGTTGTTGATTTAGCGGGCTCTAATTGTTCTTGTGGTTTTGGCACAGAATGTACTGGTGGCGTTGCTTTAGCAAATATAGAATTTGGGAATTTGGGTTTTGGCACAGAATGTAATGGTGGCGTTGCTTTAGCAAATATAGAATTTGGGAATTTGGGTTCATTCTTTTTTGCAATGGGCTTATAATTGAATGCAGGATTAAGAAATTTGGTGGAGGTGGCAGTTGCAGTTGCAGTTGCAGTTACAGTATTTTTGCCTAAACAGAAATCTGACATTTTTTTAATTTCAGACAGTGGTATTATAGCAGGAACTCCATCTAAAATAGATTCATTCAATCCATATTTTTCTCCATCATTATAAAATATAGTTTTTACTATAACTTCTATCATATATTGCAATGAATTGTGAGGATTCTCTATTATAAATTCAATTTCTAATTTTAGTGCCTTATAAATTTCTTTTCTATTAATTGGTAATTTTGGGTATTCTTGTATATATTCTGTAGGTCGACCATTATAATTTAGTGCTTTATAATTATTTTTAATACGATCAATATATTTATCAGCACCAAATTTATTACTTGACACAATTTTAATTGTACAATCTATAACGTCATCTTCATCTTGATAATATGATATCTGTTTATATACGTCTATTATATATGATAAGAAATCAGATATATCGGGTAGAAGTTCTTTGTATATTTCATACGTTAATGTAAATTCTTCGCGGTTATCCATCTATTATAATTAATTCATTTTAATATATTTGAAAATCATGTGATAGAAAAAAATTGAAACAGGGAGGGATATGAAAGATGCTAGTATAATTCGGCAAGAATATTAGTAGCGTATAATAAAATGCGTATGAGGTTTCAGTTACCTATTTATTACAACCACGTTGAGTTGGAACGTGAGAAAATTAAATATAAGTTGCGACTCCTTGAAGATGAACATGAACGTTTGCGCAAGGAATCATCAATGTCATTTCATCTTGGTTCGCAGTATTCAATGAAATACTACATTCATAAAATGAACGTCATTTCGGCGAAAATCAAGGCACTTCGATCCAAGCGTATTCGTTGCCCTCCAAATGGATCATACTGCAAGAATTGTTATGTGTTGTATGATAAGGCATGTAGTGCATGTGATACACGTGGTCGTGTATTGGAGGGATTCTGCAATGAAAAATGTCATAAACAATACTATGATGATATTCGTGATGGTCAGGAATTGGCGGATGATATTAATTGGCTTTTCAAATAATCTCCTGGAGGCTTATTGACTCTCTCAAATAATCTCCTGGAGGCTTATTGACCCCTCAAATAATTCCTCTTGGAGGATTGGTCATCTTATCATATTCTTTAATAAAATATTCATTCATTTTTGTTATATTTGTATAATATGATAAATAATAACGACCTCCAGAATAATATATATATTCACCAAATGTATCATCTACATATGTAATAAAGTCCTGAATATTATTCCATTTAAGAACCTGCATAATTTGCGGCATATTATGGAAGATATAATTACCTTCTCGATCTCTTTTATATAGGGTTGTTAATACATCTGTAATATTTTGGGCTTGCTTTAGCGCCTGCTTTTGAGCCTGCTTAGACATTTTGTGCGTTATAATAATATATTATATCTATTAAATATCAAATTTTTGTTTATAATATGGAGATAGAGTTCAAATCAAAAGGGTGGGATAATTTCAAAATGAAGAAGCCTTCGCAAGTGGGGAAGTCACCATTGAAAGATCCCTTTGAACGTCATGAATCGTGTTTATATATTCGCGGTGATTGTACATTCAATAGCAATGATACATTAAACGGAGAATACCGTCGACCTGTTGTAACTGTAGATATTGAAGGGACACTTGTGAGTAGTGCATCTTGTTCCAATAAGATTCGCAATGCAGAGGATTATGTATTTCTTGGAGAGCATATATATCATAAGTTACAATATCTCTATAATAGCGGTTTTACAGTAGTATTAGTGACGAACCAGATAGTGAATAAGAATAATACAGAAGAGTGTGTCAAAAAAAAAATTAAATCAATATATAGTAGTTTATGTAGAAAATTGGATTTTCAGCCATGGTTATTTATTGCAACGAAGAAGGATAAATATCGTCGGCCTGCAACAGGCATGTGGAAGCTATTTTTACAATTATCTGCCATTGTGCCGACTGCTATATATCATGTAGGGGATGCAATTGGTGCTGATGACCCTTGTCCTCTTTTCAAATGGGCTGATACTGATTCACAATTTGCTGCGGCAATAGGGAGTATATTATATAGACCCGTGGATGTATTTTGGGATGATTATGAAGCACCTCGTGTATCTGCGGAACAAGAGATGGTAATTATGGTGGGGAATCCATATAGTGGTAAGACACGGACTGCGACAATGTTACAGTTGCAATGGGGTGGTATAACGGATTTAGATGAAGTTCCTGCAAGGCGACCGAATTTCTATTCGGTGATTGATATGAAGACGACGACTGTGGAGCAGGCGAAGGAGAGAATATATAATATAGTGAATGTGGAGTGGGGCTCGCCAGTGATAGATGGATATAATTTAACGGTGGAACAGCGTCGTGTGTTTATTGAGGAGGCTCGACAGTATTGTATACCTGTGCGTATTTTATGGCATATACGTAATGGTTATGCATGGAATGTAGCTGCAGCCGCCGACGAACCGAAATATGATAAAGAGATATATAGAATCTACGCGGAATATTTTGAGCGTCCTACGAAAGCGGAAGGGACAGTGGAAATAGTATATGGATAGAATGTATTTTAAACGAGTAATATCTAAAATATTATAGTATATTATATAATATGTTAGATATATTACCTATATTAACCGTTGATTTTCGGAAAGATATAACAGAAGATGAATTAATTAAACAATGCATGTTATGGTGGAGAACAGTAGATAGAATAGAATGGAAGGATACGAAGAGCGCTACAATATTTTTCAAGAAGGAGGAGGATGCCGCTGAATTGGGTTGGTTACTATCAACACAGTATGGTTATCGTGTTATACAGGAAATTGAGTGGCATGAAGAATATCGTGACGCAGTTGAAGCAGCATTCAAGCGGCAGGAGGAATATGAAAAATGGTGTGCAGATAATTATAACATAACCTTCGCAGGAATATCAAGTGATCCTGAATATGAGGCAGATGATAATGAATGCGATGATGGTTATTAATGTTTACGACGATATGTTTTGTGTAGCCGATTGTTACGTTTTCGATACGTTTTTGATTTCTTTTTACCTGCACCATTCATTGTAGTTAATGGATCATATTCTTCAATATTATATATGAAATCATTTGCATAGTTATTTTGACAGTGATCTCTGGAAACAATATTGCGACCTTTTACAACATTATATGATGCAATGCGTCCAACATTTTCTTCTGTTGGAATAAATATATATTTCTTACCAGATATAATATTACGTGCTTGATTTTCATGTACATACATAACAATATCCATAGAAATTTTGCGTAATCTCATAGGTAATACACTATTTGTTCTTATCATTGTAGCAGTCATAGGAACTGTATCTTTGCATTTATAAAATATGGAATCATTACCTGTTATTAAACTATTTAGAGATTCCGTATCCAAACAATATATTTTAATAATTTTGCCATTTTTATTGGATACATAAAATATTGTAGAGGATTCATCCAGATTTTTTATTGGAGTGTTGGATGCCATTATTGGATCATAGCACATTAATTCATTATTCTCAATTTCTGCGATTTTATTGGTTTTTTTACTAATATTCATTGTTGTTTTATTATTTGGCATGGATGCATTATTTATTAATGATGTATTATTTGTAGTATTGTTATTCGAATTGTTATCTGAATCATTATTAATTAGATCTTGTATATTAATACTACCGAAAGTATTAGTAAAATGTATATTATTATAATATTGTCTACTTGCAAATTGTTCAATTCTACTAAATAATGCGGAGTTTGTTTGTGTAAAAAGTGTTTTAATTAATATTGATATTAATGCATCAGCTACTTTAACTGCATTCGTGGCCTGTTCATCTTTCAAAAATGAATCAAAAGTAGTAAGTATTTCATTTACATTATTTTTAAGCATATCATAATATTTTGTACTATTTATTTTCAAATCAAATCGTGGTGGTATACGTTTTCTTTTTGCGATTTCAATACTATTTCTTCTATGTAGAGATTCCAATAACTTATATATTTCAGATTGTCTACTTTCTTTTTCATAATCTTCTGGAAGAATATGTGTAATATATCGATGAATTATCTTTATCACAGTATTATCATTTAATTCATATTTACGTGTGATTAACATATATAATCGTATTAATTCGCATATAATACCTGTAATAATATCATGGAATGATATATAATCATCATATGATATTTCAATGGATGTATTCATTTATTATTATATGTGGTTTTAACAATCGGAATCGGTAGAAGTTACTGCAAGTGTCATATATTTCCATAACTGTGCATCGACAACGCATATAGCTCCTCCATTACGTTCATACTGTGTTACAACACGATTAATATCACTGAAACATACCGTGTCACCTGTATTGGTCGCTGTTACTGACCATTTACTGTGATCATTGTTAATTGAGAACTGTGTTGGAGTAGTTCCTGAGGCATATCCGAAATCTACTGTCTGTACATCTACTGTATTGTATGGAACTGCTGGCTGACAGACAGGTCCCTCAATTGTACCGTGCTGCCAGGATTCGACAGACAGAGGCTGTTGCAGGGCAGGAGCGATGCAGGCAGCATACAGGTCGGCATTCCAGGCAGCTGTCTTGGCAAACAGGAGCTGTTGCTGCACAGCAGCAAATTGTATACATGTTGCAGTAGAATTATATGAACCTTCTATAATATTATTAATCGATACAGATGTTGCAGTAGGATTTATACTATATTCATAAATCTGCGGTAAGACATACATCCATGCTTCAACAACGGTATTAATATTTGCGCTAGTACAGAATAAATGCTGACCATATGTCCATGTATTAGATGGAATACCTTCATATGATGTAGATGATTCTGGACCACCTGTAGGGAAGTTGGGGAGAGAATGTTGTATGAATATCCCTGTTCCTGTGGTGGTTTCTTCTACAGGAATATCATCATTTATTACATCATCCGTGCATGTAGAACCTGTTGCCTGGCTGCTGCTGTCGCTACCCCAAGCCCAGACACCTTTGCTGTGTCCTACTGTGTAATTATATTCTTCCTGTCCAATATATTCATCATTATATAATATATAATTTGATGGAATGCTCCATAGTTGCTGCATAGTATGTGTGAGAGCTCCCTGTGTAGTATCATTTAATGAATATGGAGATGGGACGAGACCTGTCTTTTGATCATAGTAATAGTATGTAGTACCTTGTGGGAGTTTGAATATGGCCCAATAATCTGTGGGCTGTCCCTGTTCATTAAGGCATTGTATGGCACTTACTGTAGGAATCATAGTAAAAAGTGATAAGGAAAATGAGAGTTTTTGGAGGGATCTCATTTTCTTATGTAGTGCGGTTTTATTACGGAATGATATAAATTATACACTGACTTAACAATGATGCGTTTTCAATTTTTTTAAGAGAGCATCTTGTTACAAATTAAATTGTCAATGAGTGATATGATACATTAGAATGCTTCTGCATCAATATCTATATTTTTAACTATTACACCATTATCAACGATTGTGTCATTATTTGTTAATATCTTATCAATATTAACATTCTCGTTGTTATTCTTCTTCGGTTTATGCTGCTTTCTTTTACGATAGCAAGATATACAATAGTACATATTTATACATAAACTTAATAATAATGCGGAAATGAGGCATCCTAATATGACTCGTATGTTGTATTCAGAGGTGTCTATATATAATTCTTTTGAATTGATACATGCGTTTTTTTCATTAATACATACTGCAAGATGTTCATAACATTCTATATATCTATTCTGTAATATTATAATATTAGAAGGAGATTGTGATACTAATGGAGTAGAAGAGTTTGTAGGATATATTGAACTTGATGGTGTCATCGAAGCACTTGATGTTATTGAAGCACTTGATGTCATCGAAGCACTTGATGTCATTGAAGCACTTGATGTCATTGAAGCACTTGATGTTATTGAAGCACTTGATGTCATTGAAGCACTTGATGTCATTGAAGCACTTGATGATATTGAAGGACTTGATGATATTGAAGGACTTGTTGAAATAGATGGTATTATTGAAGCACTTGGTATGTATAACAAATATAATAATAATATTGTAGTTAAAACCATAATATATTATAATATCATATTATATGCAACTATTTACTCAATGACATTTTTAGTAAATGTGTAATGGCCAAATCAGCACTCAATATTTGGTCCTCAGATTCACGGAGGAACCAACCGAATGTGCGACGACGACGGATTTCATCGAGAGGGAATGCAACATAGAGCGCAGTTGAAGGAACAGCAAAATGGAGTTGACCTTCTGAACCCGCTGCCAAGAAGTCCTCTGCTTGTAGACGTTTCATATTAGCACCATTGCGTGCAAGCTCTGCTTGTGGTAAAAGTATAACAGTTGTTTCAGGATCCTCGGCTATGCCCACATACTGTATGAATGCCCATTTATCATCATAGCGAGCAGCGGCTCCACCTCCTCCTTGCATAACTACACGACGTGCAGCATCCTCCAATACACTGAATATCTTATGCTCCGCTTGAGGTACCCATATAACACGGAAATCGGGCACAGCAGTCCCTTCGACACCACATGTTAGGACAGTTTGATCTGTACCGAAAAACACGGGTTTGACAGGATCACATACAGGTGCAAATGGAGCGAGTGAAACAATGGAAGGATCTACCCAGAGACCACCGTATTTTTTGAGAATAGCAGCACGAATCCAGGCAATATGATGTGGTGCAAATGTCATTGCAGGACGACGCATTGGTTCAGGTATCTGTTCCCATCCACCGAGCTTCTCGGCCACTGCTTCAATACCCACTAATGCCTCTACATTGAAGTCCTGTCCATTATGACGTACAATAGATTCGTATGCTAGATTTAAGTATGGGAGATTCAATGCATGTGATGAACGTGCCATGAAATCGGACCATGAACGTGCATTAGTTTCACTGGAATCATAGAATAGCCATAAGGTCGGGCGATTGAGCCCTTTAGTAAGAATATTACGGTCGGCGAAGGGATTCTCGGATGTTATATTGTGTGCCATTATACTCCCGCCGATAATTGCAACGAATACGAGAATCGCCGCGGATGTCCATATAGTTGTTTGCTGCATTGTTACTTAATTATGGGGACTATTTATGTCTTCTTATAAATAAAAATGCGAACACGCAAGCGCTACGGAGGTAAATTGCGTTTATCATATGCACGATTTGCAAAGAAGAAATGTAAAGTATGTAAAACTAAAAAGAGACGTTATTAGTAGCAATGGCTAACAATCATGGAGTGCATACAAACTTTTAAGAAATCCGCGCAGCAGCAGAACCATATTAAAGGGGGATGCAGAAAATGTATACTTTCCTTGGAGAAAGATATATTACGAATAGGTCGACAATGTTTTGAAGAAGTATATTGGTCGACAATTAAACGTGTATTACATAAATGTGATATACAGCGATCTATATTT
>JACCDY010677948.1_pt1 | contig 22779 bp, 21 predicted proteins | sample 7446391 | NCBI WGS metagenome assembly JACCDY01 (sample SAMN15323451, study PRJNA562643) | freshwater metagenome | isolation source: river surface water | place: USA:Blue River Watershed | collected 2017-08-18 | reverse complement strand
GCTTGAGAGGCTTGTACCCAGAGCCGGAGTCGAACCGGCACGGGCTTGCACCCACGGGTGTTTGAGACCAGCGCGTCTACCAATTCCGCCATCTGGGCAATTGAATCAAACCAATTGGCTCAATTGCAATGCAAAAGTATGCCTTTATTCATGATTTAGCAAGTAATCAAATAATAATTTATTGTTTATTCGTAACGTAAAGCTTCAACTGGGTCCATTTTTGAAGCTTTGAAAGCAGGATAAATTCCTGAAAATAAGCCTACTAGCACACATATTATTATACCTACCATCATCCATAACCAGGGTATAATAAAACTAGCATTTCCAGAACTGATACCCTGGGCAATTAAATTTCCAATGGGGATAGCTAGTACAATCCCTCCTATCCCACCTAACAGACATATGACAATAGCTTCAATTAAAAATTGTTGGAGAATACGAGCAGGTGTAGCTCCTAGCGATTTTCTAATGCCTATTTCACGCGTTCTTTCTGTAACCGAAACCATCATGATATTCATTAAGGCTATTGCCGCTCCTAATAAAGTAATAAATCCAATGACAAATCCGCCTAGTTGCAAACTTGATGTTATACTTTCAAAGCTTTTTGCGATAGAATCAGAACGATCTATTGAAAATGAATCTTCCATTCCAATGGGATCCATTCTTACTTTGCGCATAATGCCACGCGCTTCTTCCATGAAATCATCAATATTATTTACCTTGGTAGAAGAAGTAGTGATATCAAAAGTTAAATTCCTGCCCACAGCCATTTTTCTTCCTGTTTCTAGGGGAACCATGATGACGCGATCATCGCCCCCACCCATCATATTCCCTTTTTTTGCTAAAATGCCTATCACCTTCAATTTAATCCCACTAACTATTATTTCTTGATTCAAGGGGGGAGATTTTTCAAATAGCTGGTCGATGACATCAACACCCAACAAACATACATTTGTTGCAGTCGTGAATTCGTTTGTTGAAAAATTTCGACCGTCTGCTATTTTATATCCTTTCAATTCAAGAAAGTTATCATCTATACCTAATAAACGAACATTAGGATTTGTCTTTTTACTTTCAAATTTTCCGATGGCATTATTCGTTACATTAGTTTTTAATGACACCTTTCCTTTTTTACTGAACATGTATTTATAGCGAGAGGCTTGACGGTAGTCAATGTTTTTGAAGCGTTTTTCTTTTTGTCCCTCCCTCCTCACTTGCATGGCAGGCCTGTTACGTATATCAAATGAGTTAGCACCTAAGCCAGAAAAGCTATTATCAACAGAACTTTGAATGCCATCAATGGCTGTTAATATACCTACGAGTGAGGTTATCCCCAATGAAATTATTAAGGCAGTCAGGATCGTTCTTAACAGATTTCCTTTAATGGAGCGTAATCCTTCTGCAATATTTTCTTTGATATTCATAAATGATAATTGCTTGCTGCAAGGTATTATGAATTCTTTAGGTTATAAAACCAGTGGTATCCGTATTTCATCCACTAATCATTATTTACTACCTTAATTTTCGTAAATAATAGTCCTCAGCGGGTACGATGATATGCTCAGTAATGGAAGTATCTGTTCCTAAACGAATGTCATTTGGTAAAGGCTTTATTACTTTTTTACTAAAGAACAGGTAATCTGCTTCAGCGGGAATGGGTTGTAAACCTTGTTCAAATGGATTTATTGGAATTAGTTTTCGAGTGAATTGATTGCCCCATAAAGGATATTCAAAATCGTCATTAACTGTACCTAAGGCAATTACTGCATTAGGAGGAACTAGTTGATCAAATTTGGTATAGGCTTTAGTTAGATCAGGTCTGGTAACGGTAAGTAATTCCATACGCGATTTTCCCCAAATGGTCGGTATATTTTTTGTAGTGATTAAAGCACTACGTCCATGATAAAGTATCGTTGACCAAGCTGATGCAATTATTACTATATATGCTAAAAGTAAAAACAAATACCTATTTGCGTTCACTAACTTGTTTATAAATAAGCTAGACACGGGCAGTAGGAATACGAGAGAACTAATCATATATCTACCTTTCCATGGGTCGTAGGCAGCAGTATATGCTATTGCCATGAAATGTAAAAGAAATGCTAAAAAAAATAAATAGTAGATGTTGGGACGTTTTTTAGTCCCTAATAATAGAACCGAGGGAAGCAATATCAGAATAAAAATGGCTCCATAAATAGGTGTGCCATTGTAAAATTCAAACTTTCGTGAATAATCGAAAGGAATGATCGTAAATATTGTCGATGTTTCTAACCCCCAATTGAAAAAATGATCAATATTTCGTACTTGATGGTTTAAGATTTCTTGAAAATTTTCAATGAATTGAATATTTCTTAGACCATCAAAATTCAACAAATCAAAAAAGTACCTAGCGATGTTTTTGGATCCGTGTATTAGTAATGTATTAATATTTCCAGCACGCTCTATGGATTGATGTTTTGTCGCAGTGTTTGGTCCGATGGGATGTCCATAATAAATGATATTTGCAACATATCCCGTGGGTAACGAAATGATTATGTAAAAAATACAACTAGCACACAAGTGCTTTACATGGTTGTAATTTACTTGTATGTCTTTTAATCTAATTATAAAGCTAGAAAGAATTAATATACTAGGAATTGCAAATACAAAGGTAATTTTATGACTTAAGGCTACTGCGAACACAAGATTGGTAAAATAGATATAATATATTTCAGAGCAAATGAAATAACGGATTAAAAAGTATAACCCACAAACAAGGTAAGCACCTAATACAATATCTGTATCACTTGTCGTCGATTGAATCAATATAATGGGAGTAAACAGAATTAAGCATGCACTTAATAAACGAACTTTAAATGCTACGTGCAATTGCTTTAATATAGCATAACACCCTATGAATAACATCCAATACGCGATTAAATTGGGTAGTTTAAATAAATGTTCATTGAACCCTCCCATCAAAAAGGGATAAAACTGAATGGAAGAAAAACTCTTGGGATAGGTATCTATATTCCAATTGGTTCCTACAAAATGTTTCGTACTATGATTTTGAACAAAATATAATATTCGATTTAAATGCCCGGTCATACTATCCCATTCGTTGGGCGGTAAATAGAACAATAAGAAGAATTGGCAAACAGCTATCAATATGATACCAATGAATATACAGGCAAATAAAATTTTTTCCGTTTTACGCTGTTGTTTATAAATTTCATGAAGCTGTTGGATACTTGAACCTATTAATCTAAATGAAGATTTATGCTGGATTGTGGGTAGGTAAATTATGTACTTAAAAAATGTAAAAGTCGAAAAGGATATAAAAAAAGGTAAAATTGACCATAAGTAAACGTTATCCCAAAGGTTAAAGGCTGATAGAATGTAACCGCTACAGATGATACTTAATGCTTGAATCGAAAATCCTGTTATTAAAATTTCATCAAAATTTTTATTGGATATTTTTGAAGCAATGCGATAATTGAATAGCGTAAATGATAAAAATATGATGTATAGCAACATAAACGCAACTTAAATAACGGAATGAATGATAGCACAAATTCTTAAAATATCGTCTGAACTAATTTCTGCAGATAGTGGCAAACAAACAATTCGCTTTGCGATACTTTCTGCATTAGGGCATGCTTGGTATGTTAAATAAGGTAAATCGTTTAGAGCAGGATAAAAATATCTTCTCGGATATATATCCGCTTTATTTAGCACTGATAAAACGTCTAATAAAATTTTTTCTGATGAAAAAATTATTGGGAAATAGCTGTAATTTCTAGAGTTATCAGGATTCCAAGCCAGCTGAGTGATTTCACGGGGAAGATTTTCTTCGTACAATTCGCAAGCTCTTTTTCTATATTGCGTAATTGCGGGAAAGTGTTTTAGATTCACTAATCCCATAGCGGCATGAAACTCTGAATTTTTTCCATTAATTCCTGCCGCAAAGTAGTCATCTCCACGATGACCAAAACTTCTTATTCCTTTGATTTTGTCTGCCAAAATTTTGTCTTTGGTGATGACTGCACCTCCTTCAATGGTATGAAATATTTTTGTAGCGTGAAAACTACAAGTAGAAACGGTACCATACGAAAAAATGGACTTTCCTTTATGTTTTACCCCAAAGGCATGTGCCCCATCATAAATGATAGGTATTTGATAGGCATCAGCTAAATTTTCTTGATCAATTAAATCAGCACAATTTCCATAAACATGGGTTGTTAGTATTCCGGTCGTTTTATTTGTGATAACTTTTTCGATTTGTGCTCTTTCACATGTTAAACTTTGTGTTGAAATATCAGCAAAAATGGGATGACAGTTTTCCCAAATTAATGACGTTGTAGTAGCACAATAGGAAAAAGGAGTTGTTATTACATCACCTGACAATGCTAATGCCTTAATTGCTAATTGCAAAGCAATTGTACCGTTAGAAACATAAAGAAAGTTTTCAACTTCTAAGAATTCTGCAATTTTGCGTTCAAGCTCAATAACTAAAGGGCCCTCGTTTGTTAATTGCCCCTTTTTCCATATTTCTTCTAGTAAAGAAATATAATCCTTTATATCAGGTAAAAAAGATTTAGTTACATGCAGCATAGCTTAGATTTCACTTGTTAGCTGATTCATATTAATCGGAAAGTTAGGCCGAACATAACCTGGCCATTTTCCATACCAGGTTGTGTTTTCACGGTAGTCGGCTATTTCAAATTCGAACAACTCCTCGAAATTTGCCAATACAATACTTGAATTCTTTACTACCATAATGGATAGAAAATATGACCCATCGTTCAAGAAGTTTCCCGGTATGGCAATATCAGCGGAAACTATTCCAGCATTAAACCTTTTGGGTTGACTACCGATATTAAATATACATTCTCCCGTACTAGCATATAAATGAATACTTACATTTAAATCGACATGATCCAAGGTATTCCAAAATTCAAAATGTAGGTTGAATGGGTCATTTATCGTCCAATAATCTAAATCCTTGGTAAGTTCTGGTTTAATTTCAGCAAACTTTAATCGGATTAAATCATTTCCTAATCCTGATTTAAATGTCTCTGCAACGTAAGACATTTTTCGGGATTGGACCTCTGACATATAGTTTTTCAATACAATCGCAGTGTCTCCCATTTGCTTAACAGTGCCTTTCTCAAGATGCAAAGTTTTATTACAAAGATTAGAAACAGCTGTTAGATTATGACTTACGAATAATATAGTTTTATCATTAGCCGCAACTTCCTTCATTTTACCCAAGGATTTTTTTTGAAAGTCGGCATCTCCTACAGCAAGAACTTCATCTACAATAAGTATTTCTGGATTTAAATGTGCAGAAATGGCAAATCCCAATCTTACATACATACCTGAAGAATAACGCTTTACAGGTGTGTCAAGAAAATTGGCTATTTGAGGGCCAGCAAAATCAACAATTTCATCAAATTGTTCTTTGATTTCTCTTTTACTCATCCCTAATATGGCACCATTCAAATATATATTTTCTCTGCCAGAGAGTTCAGGATGAAAACCTGTTCCTACTTCAAGTAAACTCGCGACCTTCCCATTAACCTTTACACTACCTGAAGTGGGGTTCGTTATTTTACTTAAAATTTTAAGTAAAGTAGATTTCCCAGCACCGTTATTTCCAATAATACCAAGTTTATCACCTTTATTAATCGAAAAAGAAACATCATTTAACGCATAATAATAGTTCGATTTTTCCTTTTTTTCAAACAAAGATTTTATCCCATTTCGAAGCGTAACAGGCTCAGTGGATCTATTCAGGTTGTATTTCTTTGTAATATTATTTACCTCTACAATACTCATGTTATTTTTATAAATAATCTACAAATGAATTTTCTTTTTGTGTAAACACATATATACCTAAAAAGAATATAATAAAACAGGTGCAAATCGATAAATAGATGAAATCATATGAATCGACCTCGTATCCCGTAATAAGCAATAATCGGGCAGTCTCAACGATTCCAACTAATGGATTGATGAAAGCATAAATATTAAACCAATTAGAAATTTGGAGCGATTTGGCTGTATAGACGATAGGACTAACAAAAAAGCCATATTGTACCACCAAAGGAATCATTTGAAGAAAATCTCTGTATTTTACTGAATATGAGCAAAATAGTAAACCTAGTCCAACACTAAATAAAAGCGTTAAAATTACAGCTAATGGTAAAAGTAGCAAGCTAACAGGTAAGGTATGAATTAAATATAAACTTAAAATAACATAAACAATTAATCCAATTAAGAAATCAAAAAGAGATACAGCAATAGAAGAAAATGCTATGATTAATCTGGGGAAGTATACTTTTGAAACAAGATTATTATTAGCTAATATAGAATTGCTCACCGCTTGAAATGTATTGGCAAACAAATTCCAAAAAATCACACCCGAGAAAATAATAAGTTGAATTGGGTAGCCCGAAATATCACTAATTTTTGCAACATTTTTGAATGCAAATAGGAAAACAAGCATGGTTAAAACAGGTCGAATAATGGCCCAAATTATTCCCAAATAGGTTTGTTTATACCGAATTGAAACATCTCTTTTTGCCAGAATGTATAAAAGTTCTCGCTCTTGATATATTTCAGAAAACAATCTTGTATAAAATGTCATTACCAACTAGTTAAAATTCACTTTGTACAGAAAGCGCAAATATGCCACGAAACAGCCTAATATAAATCCTAAAATTGTTCCAATGCTAATGATTTTACCCCATTTGTACGGCAATGTAATAATAGGTAGTTCTGAATCTTCAATGATCGTCAACAATGGAGCTTCCTTAACTAATGAAAATTTTAGGTTGTCATAATTTCGTAAGGCTTCAAAATAGAGCGATTGTAATTGCGTTGAATTCATCTGTAATCTTTCAGCAATTACTCGAGCACGCTGAAAAATGATTTGTTGATTCTGATCATTATAGTTAGCCAATTTCCCCTGCGTGTAATATAAAGCTGAACGAAGTGAGTCTACCCGCTTATCCATGATTACCAATAGTTCTTTAGATTTTTTTGTTTTAGTATCAATATAATAATCTGTAATCGTTTTTAAATATAACTGAGCCCAAACGTGTGTAAGTGTATCATTACGTGTTTCTACAGTTAACGTTTGAAAGGTAGATTTGGGATTATCTAAGAAAATATCGGTATTATCATTTAAGTAACCGGAAATAGCATTGATGATATTTTTGTCTTGAATATCAATAGAATCTAAATTCCCTGTTTTGAATTTATGCTTGACGAAATCAACAGGTAAATTACTCCATTCATGATTTTGTAAATCAGAGCGCTCCAAAAAGAAATTACCAAAATAATCTACTCGATTACCAACTTTAACTTTTGTTAATATGGCTTTACGGTAAATGTTTTTTGTTTTAAGTAATTCTTTGAAATTTTCGCCACTAAAGATTGAGTTACCTGCACTCATTCCGCCTAAACCAAGTGATGAAGCTAAACCTGCTAAACCATTGTCTGCGCTTTCGCTTTCCAAGACGAAAACGATTTTAGTTTTTTTGAAATTGTTAGCACTTTTATAAATCTCAACACCTAAACCTGTTAATAACCCTAAAATGGTTATTATCAAGATTAAGCGTTTATTCCGTTTAACAAATGGAATAAAACCAATCAAATTTATCAAAACATTTTCTAACGAAAATTGATCGCTTTTTTCTTCTTTCATTATCCTTGCTTGCTATGTCTTATTGTGCTGTTGCTTTAATTAACGTGATGATACCAATAATACTTGTGACGGTTCCAGTCAATACTGAAACAAGGGAAACAATTTGTTGGCTAGTGTTTGCAGATTTCAACTTCTTAGGTACAATGATTTCTGATCCCCGTTCTACTTTGGGATAAAACCGCATAAATAAAAAGTTTTTTGCTCGTTTTACAGAACCATTGGAGTAAATGACATATACTCGTTTTCTCGCAGAACTTGACGTAAATCCACCTGCACTTGAGACATAACTACTTAAAGATTTTGATTCTGTGAATTTGACGTTGTTCGGATATAATACCTCGCCTGTAATCTTGACTGTCTGTGGCTCACGAGGTATATTAATTACGTCACCATTTATGATTTGAATGTCATCGGGACCACCAGGATGCGCTAAAGCTGCTACTAAATTTATTCCAATTGTTTCGTGATTCGAAGTATTTGTTTCTGAATTGTTATTAATCTCAATATTCGAATAATTGTCATTAAAATCTTTAATCTGATTACGCTTAAATTCTGATTCTGTTTCGGATAATTCTGTCTTACGAATTAATTTGGCACCTTCTGGATATGCTTGTTTATTTAAGCCTCCAGCACGCTTAATCAAATCTGACAATCGGTCGTCTTTTTTCTCTAAGCCATAAACACCGGGAAATAAAACTTGACCTTGTAGAGTAATGAATTGTTGTAGCTCATAATTGGGGGATGAACGAACAAAAACCTCATCGAATGGATTCAATACAAACTTTGAAGCACTATTGTCCACAATCAAATCTTTGGAAATAGAAAATTTGAAAACTTCTGCGATTTGTGAGCTTGAATAATCTTGATTCTCGATAAACTCATTTTTCTTTCTCCTAACTACTTCGACGAAGCCTGTGGATGCAGATTCGCGTAATCCTCCAACTTTTACAATTAAATCCTCTACCGTCATATTGGTTTGGTAGGGAATTGTAATTTTGACTTGACGGTTTAGGAGTATGTTGCTTGTATTATCTGACTTTAATTTATCTGATATTTCACTGGTAGACTCATTTTTGGAAGATTCAACTTCCTCCCCAGCCTTATTTGATTTATCAGTATTTACTGATTTTTTGTCTAAATTTTCTTTTGATCCATTTATCTCACCATGAATAGTAACCGTATAACTTTCTCTTAAATCTGAAATGGAATATACTGTTATTTTATCTTCTCGCTGCAACATGATATCCTCCGCTTTACCACTTAAAATATCAGCTAAGTTGACCGAAATAATTCCCGGTGTAAAATCTTTATTTAAACGATTTATGTTAACTCGCGCTAAAAAGGCATTTTCTTTAACACCGCCAGCACGATTAATTAAGTTACCCAAAGTTAATTTACTGTCTAATGAAAATGTTCCAGGTCGAAAAACTTCACCCGTTAAGGTCACACGATTTTCGTAACGGTTTTCAGTGATTGATTCTGCCGTAATTATATCCCCATCAGCAGGATAGAAAGAGTTTGCTATAGCATAATTGATATCGATTAGTTTACGCTCTGTCTTCGTAATTCGCTCAACCTTCAACAAATCCTTATAAGCATTTTCCGTAAATCCACCTACGAAATTTTCAAATATAAATGCTAAATTTTCTGTCGGTAATGTTTCAAAATATGCATTTCGTTTTACACGCCCTTTTACTTCAATTCTTGATTTATATAAACCTACCTTAATAATATCTTGATCTTGGACACTAATATCTCCTTTGCTAAATCCTTGAGTAATAAATTCATATAAATCTAAGTGAGCTAATACTTTGTTGTGCCTAATTAATTGCACATCTCGAAAAGTTCCATTTTCAGTAGGTCCACCTGCCAAGTATAAAACATTCATTACTCTTGCCAATGAAGGGACAGAATAGGTTCCAGGGTATTGCACCTCTCCCACCACTGATACTTGAATCGTACGTATATTACCTAAAGAAATACTTGCATATAAACCATTAATATCAGTATACCCATTGAATTTCTTTAATCCGATATAAATACTGGACAACTTGTAAATTAACCTTTTCCTTGCCTCATCAATGGTCAGGCCTGCCACGTAAACATTTCCTACTTTATTTATTTTTACGAAACCATCTGCGTTAACTGTTAAATTATAATGCTCTTCTGAGTAGCCATTTATATCCACAATTAGTTCATCATCTGGGCCTAATATGTAATTTTTGGGCGTAGCCATTTTTAAATTGGTTTCAAATATGCCTGCTTTCTTATTAAATATAGAAAACCCAAAAATCTTATTTTGTAAAGCTATTTTTGCCTTTTTGATTGAATCCTCTTCAATTGTTTGGTTAGAAATGGCTTCAGACTTTCGTTGATTAACTAGACTATCCAATTCATTCTGTTGACTTGTGGTATTGATGATTTCCCTTTTATTCACTTTCGCATTACCACTTGGCTTATTAGCAGCATTTGGCTGATTCATATTGGCACCAGGTAAATAAGTAGGAGGAACTTGAAATTGCGCAAATGCCAGATTTATACTTATGAGTGACAGTAATACCGTAGCAAAATTAATTTTCTTGATCATGCAGAAATTCATTTTAAGGGATACAAAATAAGTTAAAAAACCTCATATTTCCTCTTTTTATTATATTTTGATAAATCAAGGTAATTTATTAATTCTTTGGTAATTTTGTTATTAAATTATTTATTATGACATCAGAACCTATATATAACGACGATAGTATTCGATCACTAGATTGGAAAGAGCATATTCGATTGCGTCCCGGAATGTACATTGGTAAATTAGGTGATGGTTCATCAGTCGACGATGGCATCTATGTATTAGTGAAAGAAATCATGGATAACTCAATTGATGAGCACATGATGGGAAATGGTAAGCAAATAGATGTCAAAATTTCAGACCAAAAAGTTGAAGTTCGTGATTATGGACGGGGTATTCCATTAGGAAAAGTTATTGATTGTGTCTCAAAAATAAATACAGGTGGCAAATATGATTCAGGTGCTTTCCAAAAATCGGTTGGATTAAATGGCGTAGGTACCAAAGCCACCAATGCCCTATCAAATTATTTTAAAGTCCAATCCTATCGTGAAGGGCAAACAAAGTGGGCTGAATTCAGCAAGGGTGAATTAATTAGTGAATCTAAGGGGTTAGAAAGTTCAACTAGCAAAAGCGGTACGTTTATCTGTTTTGAACCTGATAACACTATCTTTAAAAATTATCATTTTATTCCTCAGTTCTTAGATAATTTATTTTGGAACTATGCTTTTCTTAATGCAGGGCTGTGGATTAATTTTAATGGTGAAAAATATTTTTCACAACATGGTTTATTGGATTTATTATCGAAGAAAACCAATGCTGAAGAAAATCGTTATCCAATCATTCATTTAAAAGGTAATGATATTGAATTAGCGATTACGCACAATAATCAATATGGTGAAGAATACTATTCTTTTGTTAATGGACAAAATACCACGCAAGGGGGAACACATTTAGCTGCTTTTCGTGAAGCAATCGTTAGGACCGTACGTGAATTCTTTAAAAAAGATTTTGACCCTTCAGATGTTCGTGCAAGTATTGTAGGTGCTATTGCCATTCGAGTTCAAGAGCCTGTTTTTGAATCACAAACGAAAACTAAACTTGGTTCAACAAACATAGCACCTGATTCATCGTCACCGTCCATTCGTACTTTTGTAGGTGATTTTGTTAAAACAGAGCTCGATAATTATTTACATCAAAATCCAGCTGTAGCCGATGCCATGCTGAAGCGCATATTGCAATCGGAAAGAGAAAGGAAAGATATTGCTGGTATTAAGAAATTGGCGAATGAACGCGCGAAGAAAGCCAACTTACACAACAAAAAATTGCGTGATTGTCGTGTTCATTTGACTGATGACAAATCAGATGTTCGTCAAGAAACTATATTATTTATCACCGAAGGAGATTCTGCCAGCGGAAGTATTACGAAATCACGTGATGTACAAACTCAAGCAGTTTTTAGTTTAAGAGGAAAGCCATTAAATAGCTTTGGCTTGACCAAAAAGATTGTGTACGAAAACGAAGAGTTTAATCTATTACAACATGCTTTGGATATAGAGGACAGTCTTGATAATTTACGGTATAATAAAATCGTTATCGCAACTGATGCGGACGTCGATGGCATGCATATTCGACTACTCATTTTAACGTTCTTCTTACAATTTTTCCCAGATTTGGTACGGAATGGTCATATATACATTTTAGAAACTCCCCTATTTAGAGTTCGGAATAAAAAAGAAACAATCTATTGTTATTCCGATGAAGAAAGGAAAAATGCAATCGAAAAACTAGGTCCTAAACCCGAAATTACCCGCTTTAAGGGATTAGGTGAAATCTCTCCAGAAGAGTTTGGTGAGTTTATAGGCGAAAATATCAAATTAGAGCCTGTTATTTTAGAAAAGGATTTTACGATTCCTCAACTATTAACCTATTATATGGGTAAAAATACACCAGAAAGACAGAAATTTATTATTGAAAATCTTGTCATTGAAAAGGATTTAGAAGAGGTACTTTTGGCCTAATCATTTATTAAAATAAGTTGTTCTAATTCTCTAGAGACCTTCATCAATTGAAGGTCTTTTGCTTTTAATATACCAGCTTCTGCGATTCTTGTGGCTTCATCTGTCCGATCAGTTTGATATAATAGTTCAGCCAACGTATAATATGTTGGAAGGTAGTCTGGAAAGTTTATAATAAGATTATTTAAAAGATTAACGGCTTCCGAAATATTTCCAGTTGACCGTTCTTCTACGGCTAATAAATAGTAGTTCAAGGGGTTACTTGGATTTTGATCAATTTCTAGTAAAATAAATTCTCGCCTATTCATTGTCTTAATTAAAAGAATTTAGTATGCTTGCATAACAATTTAACGCCTATGAAAATATTAGTTTGTATTTCTGCTGTACCAGACACTACGTCAAAGATAAGTTTAAGTTCGAATAATTTCGTCAATAAAGAAGGATTGACGTTTATTACGGGTCCTTATGAAGATTATGCGCTCTCTCGTGCCATTGAATTGAAGGAACCCAATCCTGATTCTGTTGAAATAATCATCTTTCATGTAGGTTTAGAGGATTCTGAACCGATAATAAGAAAATGTTTAGCATTAGGAGCTGATTCAGCTGTGCGTGTAAACGTAAAGGCAAATGATTCACTACAAGTAGCCAAAGAAATAGCTGAATATGTCAACGAAAATCCCGTTGATATCATTTTAATGGGTAAAGAGTCCATCGATTACAATGCTGGACTCGTCCACCACTTTACTGCAAAAATATTAGGATGGTCACATTTTAGTCCTGTCATGCAATTAGAAATTGATAATCAATCTATTTGTAAATTAAAAGTAGAGAGTTCCATGGGGACAGTACAGTTAACAAGTCAGCTTCCCTTAGTACTTGGATGCCAAGAACCAATTGCAGAATGGAAAATTCCTTCCATGCGAGGAATTATGGCTGCGAGGTCCAAAACAATTGTTATAAGACAAGCTAGTATACCTGTTTCGCTTGTATATGAAAAAGATGAAGTGAAGGAACAAAACCGTAAGGGTAAAATAATCCAACGTGAAAATTTAAATGAGTTAATTGAGATCATCATTAAAGAAGTAAGATCATGAAAAATATTGCTGCAATTATTGACGTAAAAAATGGGAAGGTAAGTTCTCGTTCCTTACAAATACTTCATTTTATACAAGCTTTACAACAGATTCATGATACTTCTGTAAATATTAATCTATTCACTTTTGACGACGTAGCGCTTGTTCAAGTACCTCAAATGCAAGCAGTTAAATTATATCAAATTTGTGGAATTAATGAATCGGGAGTATTGTCAGATGATCAAACTAATCAAATATTTACAAAGCTATCTGATAGTTCTGATGTTTGTATATTAGGTACAAAATCAAATTTAAATGATGCTTTATTGTCTTCCGCTGCCATACATTATAATCTTGTAATGGTACCACAAATACTTTCAATTGAAGTTGAATCAGATAAGCTTGCCATTCACCAAAGTATTTTTAGTGGTAAGGCCCTCACCCATTTGCATGTTAATCACACAAGTATTTTACAAATAAATCCTGCCTTTGAATTTTCCTCCATTTCAGTGGATTTAATTGAACTTCAGGCCGAAAAAATCAATTTAAGTGCTAGTTCTAAATTTGTAGTTACTTCGGTCGATAAGTTATCTCATGGTGGGAATTTAACTGATGCTAGTTTCGTAGTTGGAGCTGGACGTGGATTAAAGGATCCTTCTAATTGGGGCATGATTGAAACATTGGCAAGTAAAATTGGTGCCGCTACTGCATGCTCGAAGCCTGTATCCGACATAAATTGGAGACCCCATAGTGAACATGTTGGTCAAACGGGTATTAAAATAGCGCCTCAATTATATATTGCATGTGGAATATCAGGAGCTATTCAGCATATAGCGGGAGTAAATGGCTCAAAAACTATTATTGTAATCAATAATGATCCTGAGGCTCCATTTTTTAAATATGCTGACTATGGCATTGTAGGTGATGTATTTGATATCGTCCCTGAAATCGTAAAAAATATTTGAAATGCGCTTTAATAGGTATCAGAATGATTATCTTTGCATTTTATTAGAATTCAATTGGAGAAGCTTATAAAATTGCAGGTTATTTCATTAAGTCCAAGTGCAGCTGGTGCAACTTCTTATATCTTATTTTTACAGGCAATTAACCGAAGTCAGTTAGGTTTCCCCATGGTTATAGGCTTAACTGAAGCTCAGGCTATTTCCATGTATATGGAAGATATTAAGCCAGCGAGGCCGCTCACGCATGATTTATTTGCTAGTTTCATCAATAAAACAGAAGTAAAAATTTCATCAATTGAAATTTCTGCTTTTCAGGATGGCGTTTTTTTTGCAAAAATACATGCAAGGGGGTTGCATGGTGAATTCACTTTGGATGCTAGACCTTCTGATTCAATTGCATTAGCTCTTCGGCTAAACGTTGATATAAGAATAGCCGAATCATTATTGGAGGAAATAGCAATTCCGTTGGATACATTTCATACTGACTTGGAAGATGAAATAGAAATTGTTCAGTCAACCATTCCTGAAGTTATTGCAAAATTGGAATTGTCATTAGAGAAAGCCTTAGCTGATGAAAATTATGAAGAGGCAGCAAGACTTAGAGATCAATTAAATCAATTAACTAAATAATATGCGTTACTCGAAAGGGAAAGCTCAAACTACCAATCAAATTATTGTATTATCTATTGCATGTCTTACAGTTGTGGTTTCATTACTGTTTCAGTTGCTAAGTGGTGCATATTCTTGGGGGCAAAGTTTACAAGAACAGATGAAGGTTTATGTTTATTTAGATGATTCGCTTCAAACTAGTCAAATTGATTCAACAATTTTAGCTTTGAAAAAAAGGAAAGAGATTATTCCTGCTTCGCTTGTGTTAGTAGATAAACAAACAATTGCCAAAGATTTTCTTTCAACAACACATGAAAATTTTGATGAACTCTTAGGTGATGTAAATCCATTTAAAAACTTGCTCGTACTACAGATTCAACCTGAGTATCGAGATAAGGTGAATTTTCAAAAAATTACTACAGAATTACGTAATTCTAGTGGCATTTATGATGTTTCTTATCCTGTAAACTACTTGGAACTAATTATTCCAAAGATTAAGTTGATTTCTAGCGCCGCATTAGTTTTTATGGCACTAATTGGACTAATTGTATATTTTCAAATTAGTAATAATACGAAATTGCATATTCATGCAAATAGAACAATCATTAAATCAATGCAATTATTGGGCTCTACAAATGGATTTATTATGAAACCCTATTTGTTAAAATCTGTTATTCTTGGTTTGTTTGGTACTTTACTTGGTTATTTAATCACCAACCTGTTTTACATTTATATCAATAATCAGATTCCTGAATTAACAGTTTATTTATTTAGCGTATCAAATCAATTAACGATTTTTTTGGGTACTCTTATAACTGCTGTGTTATTCAGCTTCTTAAGTACGCTATTAACATTGAATAAGTATTTGAAAATTTCAGCGTCTAATCTCTACTAATCATGAATAAAACTTTTGACAAATCGCCATTTCCATTAAACAGTAAACGTATTACTACCTTGCTTTTAGGTATAAGCATTATGTTCATTGGTTTTTTCGTCATGACATTAGATAAAGAACCATTTGGATTTGGTTTTCTAGGCTTGACATTAGGACCTATTCTTGTATTGCTTGGGGTTATTATACCTATCTTCGCATTATTTAGCCTTCGTAAGTAATGATAGAATATTTACACGCCTTGCTATTAGGTATTATAGAAGGATTAACTGAATTTTTACCTGTTTCTTCTACCGCTCACCTAATTATTGGTGAGTATTTATTAAATATACCAGCGAGCAAATTTTTAAATTTTCTAACAATTTTTATTCAATTAGGTGCCATTTCAGCAGTTCCATTACTCTATTTCAAGCGATTAACTAGTTCGTTTCAAATTTATCGTTTTGTTACAATTTCATTTATTCCTGCGGTAATTTTAGGGGTTGCTTTTGATGATTTATTAGAAGCATTATTCCAAGGATATTATTTCATTGCTTGCTCCTGGATTTTAGGTGGTATCATATTGATTAATATAGATTATTGGTTGCGAAATATATCGGATAGTTGTTCTGACATATCTGAATTATCATACCTACAGGCAATAAAAATAGGATTCTATCAGTGTATTGCCATGATACCTGGTGTATCTCGTTCTGGAGCTACGATAGTTGGTGGCCGATTAACAGGTTTAAGTCATCAAGCAGCAATCGAATATTCATTTCTCTTAGGTATTCCTACAATTTTAGGAGCTTGTGCGAAGAAAATGCTTGATTATAAAACGGATATTCCAATATTTATTGATGCAGATCATTTGCCAGTTTTGCTTATTTCGTTTTGTGTAAGTTTTATCATATCGCTTCTAACCATTAGGTTTATGGTTTCAATTGTCGCTAAATATGGATTCAAATATTTTGGTTATTACCGTATTTTAGCTGGCATTCTACTCGTGATTACATTATGGATGAAATAGTAGAAGAACGCATTGAAAATCAATTTTATTTAATTGACAAGCCTATTACATGGACATCTTTTGATGTCGTTCGTAAACTTAAAAATTTAGGCAAATTTCGAAAAATAGGCCATGCTGGGACTTTAGATCCATTGGCTTCCGGTTTATTAATTGTTTGCGTTGGTAAGCATACTAAAAAGATTGACTTTTTTCAAAGTCTTCGAAAGACGTATACAGGTACCTTAGTTTTAGGAAGAACAACCCCTTCTATTGATTTAGAAACTGAATTCGATCAATCCTACCCTATTGACCACATTTCCGTTAATCAGATTAAGGATATTATTCAAACAAGGTTATTGGGTAGCATTAAACAAATTCCACCTATTTATTCTGCGATAAAACTCGATGGCAAACGCTTGTATTCGCATGCAAGACAAGGAACAACAGCTGATGAATTGAAAATTAAAATAAGAGACGCTGAAATTTATCGATTCGATATTGATGCTTCTAATTTCCCGTCGATAGACTTTGAAATTGAATGTTCGAAAGGTACATATATTCGATCTATTGTTCGGGATTTAGGTGAATTTCTCGATTCTGGGGCCTATCTTAAAAAATTAGTTAGAACAAAAATTGGTGACTTTGCTTTAGACAATGCGCAGTCGATTGATTTTTTTAATAAAGAAAATTATGCGACGTTATCATAGCTTAAACGATATTGATGTTCCTTTAAATTCCTGTGTAATTACTGTTGGCATGTTTGACGGATTACATCTTGGACACAAAAGTGTTCTTCAAAAAGTTAAAGAAATTAGTGAAATTGAAAATATTCCATCCATAGTTTTAACTTTTTCAAATCACCCTCAAACTCTATTTAACCCCGATGCCGTAAATTATGTTTTATCTAGTCTAGATGACAAAATTAGTCGCTTAGATGATTGGGGGATAGATATCGTAATCTCTGTACCTTTTGATCAGTATATTGCAAGTCTTTCAGCTTATGATTTCACTTCAACAATACTACTAGGTAAATTACACGCGAAACATATTGTATTTGGTTATGACAATCAGTTTGGTCATAACCGAGAAGGTTCGAAAGCCTTTATAGACGCAGAATTTCCCGAAATTCAAACTTACCGTATAGCAGAATCCACATTAAATGGAGAAGTTGTTAGTAGTTCGCTAACGAAAAGTACAATCCTTGTAGGAGATGTGAAAAAAGCTGCAATGCTTTTGGATTATCCTTACCAACTTAAAGGATGTGTAATTAAAGGTGACCAACTTGGAAGAACAATTGGATTCCCTACAGCTAATTTGAAAGTGCAAGAAAGCGATAAATTAATTCCAATGCATGGGGTATATTTAACTCTTTCAATTGTTCAAGGAAATGAGCATTATGGGATGACGAATATTGGTGTGAGGCCTACAGTCACAAATATTCCAGAATTAAGAATTGAAACGCATTTATTCAATTTTGACAAGGATATTTATGGTGAGGAAATATCCGTACAATTTATAGATAGGTTGCGTGATGAAAAGAAATTTGATTCTTTCCCTGCACTTGTTAATCAATTAAAGCAAGATCGAATAATTGCACTAAACTTATTAACACAAATTCATATAGCTTCCTAAAAACTTGATTTCGTCTGACTTTGAAATTAAAAGTGAATTGATCGCCTCATCTAATTTATTACCTTCTACATCTATAAAAAACCAGAATTTGAATTCATTTGTATCCTTTTGAGGCCTTGATTCAATTTTTAATAAATTGATATTCTTTTCTTCAAATTCTTTCAATAATTTCAAAAGTGTACCAGGCTTATCATCATCCTTTAATTTAACAGCTAACGTTGTCTTATCCCGGTTTGTTTTTTTAAGGTTTTCTACTTTAGAAATAATTATGAATCGTGTTTGGTTACTGTCATTGTCTTGTATATTATCAAATAATATGGGCACTTGATAAATCTTAGCTGCAATGTGAGAACACAACGCTGCGGAACCAGGGTTTTCTGAGGCTAATTTTGCTGCTTTGGAGGTTGAGTCGACTTGTACAAAGAAGTCACTTGATTTTGAAGCAAAGTAATCTTGTGTAAATCCTTGGCATTGATTAAAAGCTATGTCTTTAGAATATATTCTAGTAAGAGCATTTAAATCATGTTCTTTGGTAGCCAAACAAAAATTAACGGGAATGATTATCTCAGATATAATAAATAAAGAACGCTCATTTAATAAGTCCAAAGTTTCTTTGACCATACCCTCTTGATTATTCTCGATAGGTACAATACCATATTTAGCTCGTCCAGCATCTACTGAGTCAAAGATCGACTTTATGGATGGCAATGATATATAATCCGCAACAGCGCCAAATCTAGACTCAGCTGCTTGATGCGTAAAACTGCCTTCAGGACCTAAAAAACTTATAATTTCAGGCAATTCTAAATTACGAGAAACACCAAAAATTTCAAGAAAAATTGCTTCAATAGCTGATTTACCCAAACGACCCGTGGGTTGATTGGCTAAACGATCGATAATCTCCTTCTCACGATCAGGATGATAAATGATGCTATTATTTGCTCGCTTTAAATTCCCTACTTGATCCACGACATCCATACGATTCACGAGAAGCTTTAAAATGGCGTCATCAATCTGATCAATTTCCTTTCGTAGGTCACTTAAATTCTTCATGCTTACTGATTATTTATAACTTAAAGCTCATTCTTTGATTCCTGTGTATCGTTTATACGCAGACGTTCCACTTTATTGACATCACGGAACTTCACTCGGTCTACTAGTGCATTATCTATTTTCTTGGAAAGAAAATAACTAATAACACAATATATAGCGAAAACAATTACTAAATATAACAATAACTGGTTGTTGCTCTCTTTTCGGTAATTACTTAGGTAGGAAAATACACCTACAATACTCATATTAAAAGCCAATAGTACAGCGGTGGCTAATTTGTGCGAAAAGCCAATATCTATCAATACATGGTGTAAATGTTTTCTGTCTCCTTCAAAGGGAGATTTACCCTCTATAATTCTGATAAAAAACATTCGTAAAGTATCGAATACAGGCAAAATTAAGATTGATAATGCAAACAATGGAGCATCTTTTGCTAAGGTAGGATTTACTAAATAATTATTATTGACTACTACATATTTTATGGCAAAATATGAGAGAAGGAAGCCAACGATTAACGAACCCGTATCACCCATAAATATCTTATTTTTGGTAGACCAATTATAACGTAAAAAACCTAACAAAGAACCCGATAAAGACATCGCTAATGTAGATTGTGGGTACATATCGAGGGAATAAAACAAATAGGAAAACATTAGGCTAGCAAATAACCCCACTGAACCAGCTAATCCGTCAATACCATCAATTAAATTAATGGCATTAATGAGAGAAATAAAGATAAAAATTGTAATGAATAAGCCCACATTATAGGACAAATGTGTTAATCCTAAAAGACCATATAAATTAGAAATTTGAAGATTTCCTAGACTAATTACAAGCAATGACGCAGCAATCTGAATTAATAATTTCTTCTTTGGTGAAAGAATCAAAATATCATCTTTAATTCCTAAAAAGAATAATATAATAATTGCAGAAATCGTTAAATGTAAATCATGCCCTTCTTTGGGGTTATCCCAAATAAAGTAAGTAATTAACGTTGCTGCAAAAATGGCGACACCTCCGAGCGTAGGTGTGAGTTTTTTATGAGAACTTCTGGACTTAATTTCAGCCATTAAATCCTTAAGTCGAGAAATATTGATGATGACAGGTATAGCAGTTACCGTAATAAATAATGCTACTATGAATGAAATAAGTAGCTGGAAATCTTTGTTATTTAAAAGTTCAATGTTGTTCATATTTCTACTTTATCACCCGATCTTTTACCACAATATTACTTGTTAAACGATAAACTTTATAAGCCTCAGTATCTCTAAATACTGTTACGCCAATACCAATTATGCAGTGAGTGCGTAAAATAACTCCTCCTACGATGGTCGCCTGGGCACCAACCCATACACCATCTTCTATGTGGATAGCTTTAGTCATCAAATCAAAACTACGTTTCGTGTAATCATGATTGCCTGTTAAAAGTAATGCACCCTGAGAGATACAAACATGATTCCCTATAATTACATCTGATATATTATCCACCCAACATGATTCACCTAACCAAACATGGTTCCCAATGACCAATTTCCAAGGTAACTTAATTTTTACCCATGGTTTTATTACGACATTGCTCCCAATATTTGCTCCCAACAATCTAAGAATAAATACTTTAAGGAAGTTGGGATATGGTATATTCGTTAAAAAAAACACATTAGATAAAATCAACCACAAGGCATACCTCAATTTATCAACTAACCTGATATGTAGCTGGTGTCTAAAAATAGATAAATCGGTTGTAGCCTTATTCATTGGCTAATCTCTTTTGAGGTAGAATTAACAAAAAACGTATTAATATAATGTAAAATACCCAATAGGAAAAATCTAATGGTCGGCCACCTGTGAAAACGGCAACAAACAAATTAATGTAAAATAAACTTATGAAATTCTGAAATAAATTTTTAGATCTAATTCCTAAAATAATGTAATAGAGAATAAATAGGTTAAATAAACAAAATAATACGACTCCCAAAATGCCAAAATTTACAAATGCTTCCAACACAGGAATGTCTACATACCAAAATTTATAGCCTTTACCGAAAATGAAATCAAACCAATCTCTAGCAATAATTCTTTTAATGAAATTGATATTTTGAACTCTATTCAACGCTGAGGCATCTTGGGTTGTCCCTGCATTATTTATACCTAACCCTGTGTTTAATGCACGTAATAGGAAATCATACGCTTGATCTGAATATCGGTTAAAAGTTTCGAGTATCTTATAGGTTTTGTTGAAATATTGTAAGATTACTGCCAAAACTAAATAATATAATACAATCACTTTCTTGGTTCTAATACCCTGCTTGAAATTATATTTACCAAATATTAAATAGAATACAACGATTAGTCCTACTGATATGAAATTTCCTCTAGTTTGAGTTAGTATTAACACGATAAAACTTACTAATAAATTAATGTGCGCAATCAAATTAATACGAGCACTATTATTACCAATAAAATTAAGACCTTTCTTTTGTATGATTAAAAAGGAAATTAATAAACCAGCGACAGCATTTCGCCCAAAAACAATTGGATTGCCTGAAAAATCCTCCCCTGTGCCTTTGTTGTATTGTACGGTAGCTCGAGCACCTAAAACGTAATTTGGGTTTGTTGATATGGAATAAATTAATGCAATATTGTTTATTAAAGTGACTATTAAAATGATGACAGGTAAGTAATATTGTATATCATTATCCACTCGAAATATGCAATAAATAAAGCCAATTAGAATGGTAAAATTGATTGCATCAACAACAAGAGAGGAACGTTGACTATTATAAAAGATAAAATAGAAAAAACCTAAAAAGAAGAAACTTAACCCCGTAAATGCTAAAGTCTCATTCCCACGATAGAAATACTTTAAGGGGATATGGTTAATCATTAAAATTAACCCTGTACTATAGACCACGCCTGTGAACAACGATGTCTGACCTATTCCCAATAATTCTTTTAAAAAATAGATAAATGGCGGGGCAATCCAGATGAGTATTAAGCCCAAAGATACTTTCCAATTAAATAATTTATTCTCGAGCAAAATAAAAATAGAATTATAATGGAAAAAGATTTGTGATTCCGTTTGGATTCGAACCAAAGACCTACTGCTTAGAAGGCAGTTGCTCTATCCAGCTGAGCTACGGAACCTAAAATTAAAAAGTCAATTTAGCTAAATGTGCAAGCACTCTTAACTAAATTGACTGTGTCGGGGTGGCAGGATTCGAACCTACGACCTCTTGGTCCCAAACCAAGCGCGATACCGGGCTACGCTACACCCCGAAAAACACTGCGGAGAGAGAGGG
>JACCDY011169997.1_pt1 | contig 22792 bp, 20 predicted proteins | sample 7446391 | NCBI WGS metagenome assembly JACCDY01 (sample SAMN15323451, study PRJNA562643) | freshwater metagenome | isolation source: river surface water | place: USA:Blue River Watershed | collected 2017-08-18 | reverse complement strand
TTATAATTAATACCTAGTAAAATAAAAAAATAATATGCGAGATATTTAGAAATAATATTATTAATTAAAATAACATTTTGTTTTTTACTAACAATTTTATCAATTTTTCTTTGGTCAATAAGATTTTTACCAAATTCAAGGATAGTATTAATATCTTTTTGATATTTAACAAAATTTGGTTCTTTTGAAAGTTTTTTAAAATCTAATAATTCAGGAACTTTAGATTCTAAAATCCATGTTCCCATAAAATTATTAAGGGTTTCATTTAATATATCATCAATTTCTGATATGTACATTTTATCAATATAATATATTATATTGATAATAAAATTTTATAAAAAAACATTTATTTAATCTAGATTTAATTTAGAGTTAAAAAATTTAGAATTTTGTAATTAAATAATTTATTTAGCTTATTTAGTTTTATTTTTTTTTATATTAGTTTTTTCTTCTTTAGATTTTTCAACTTTGGATGAACTTTTACCTTTGTATAAATCTTCAAATTTATTTTTTAATTTATTAAACATTTTTTCAGTTTCATCAATAGCTTTGTTAAAAATTTCAACTGGTTTATATTGTTCACTAACTTTAAATTTTATAATAATATTTTTTTGCATATAATCAGGATTAGTAACACCTGAAAAAACTACTTCATCCATATTTTGTAAAAAGTAATTGATTGGTCCACCACAGGTATAATCTTCATTAATAATTTCCAAAATCATAGCATTATTTTCGGTTATAACAATTTGATATTGATTTTGATTAACATTTTCTTTAATGATATTTAATTTATCAATAATAATTTCACATCCTCTAATTAATATTTCATATTCATTAAATTGACCAGCTGACTCAACCATCAAATAATATTTATCATCTTCAATTTCATCATAATAAGTATTAGATGCATTAAAAATAGAATCATATTCTCCAACAGCAATTACTCCTTTCATCGAACATTCAAATTCTTCACCTTGTCTTAATTGTACAAGAAGAATAGGATATTCAGAAGAATACATTTTATTAGGTTCAATAATTTCATTATTAATAGTTAATTTAATATCGTTTGTTGAAACATTAAGTATTTTTTCTGGTCCAACATTTTTAGCTTTGATAAAAATTTCTATTTCATTATCGTCGTCCGTATGTTTAATACGTTTAGGGTCAGCAAAATTTATATCTTTATAATATTTTAATGCAAGATTTTTTACTTTATGATCAAATTTATTAATAGGTACTTGACTAAGTCTTTCCCTCATATATGAATTATCAAAAACTGAATTATTTCTTGTAATATTAATTTTAGATGGGTGAAATGCATATATGGGTATTTGATTCATACAAACTTTTCTCAAAGCATTAATAGTTTGATAACATATATTTTTTCCGGATATTTCCAGTTTTAAAAAACTAGTATCATATTTATCAGTAGTAAATTCAATTTCTTTGACATTAAAATCGCTCATGTTTATATATATAAATAAGTATATTATTATTAAATCAAATTTTTTTAAAAATAAATTTATAATTCGCTTAAAATATATAAAAAATTATAACATATTATATATATTTATAAATGAATTCAAATAATGTTAATTTATTATTTTATAGTACAAAATGTAAAACTTGTAATGTGTTCATGACAGTATCACAAAATAATAATATATTAAAATATTTTAAATTAATTTGTATTGATGGTCAAGAAAAACAATTTCAAGAAAAGGGATTAAAAAAAGTTCCAACTCTAGTTATTAAAAATATGGGTAAACCAATTGAAGGGAATGATTGTATGGTTTGGTTAGAATCAACAATAAAACTTAAATCAAATAATATTTATGATAATACAAATGAACAATATTTACCAGAAGTTGGTATTCAAAATCCAACAAATACGGGAGTATCAACACCAAGACAACAAATAAATGGTGGTTCAGGACCAGTAGGTACATCAAGTAATCAGTCAAATAATTCAAATCAATTTCAAGTACCAAATACAAATATTTTAAAAAGAGGAACAATTAATATTACTCCTCCTCCATCATTATCAAATTCAAATGTAAGAACAAATGGTCAAACAAATGTTATGGTACCAAATCAACAAAATCAACAAAATCAAATATCAAATCCAAATGTTAAAACGAATAATCAAAACGGGGTATCAGGACCAAGTGTAAAACCAGTTCATCAGTTATTTGGATTTATGGAAAATGAAATGTCTGGGTTGTCAGATACTTATGCTTATTTATTGGTAGATAATGCTTTACCAAAATCATTTTTACCACCAGATAAAGATTTACAAATATATACAGCACCAGAAGGTAGCAAATTAGATAAGAAAACTCAAGAAATATATTTAAAAAATATGGAATTATTTAGAGAAAATGAGAAGAAAGATATTAAAAGAAAAATAGAAGAAGATCATAGAAATATATTAACAAATAAATAAAAAGATTAAAATAATACATAGTTAAAATAATACATAGTTAAAATAATAAAGTAAATTAAATATATGGAGTCAATGGATAAATTAAAAACTTTTGATAGATTAGTGGATAATTATATAGAGATAATAAATTATTTGCTAGATATGGCAATAAGAAATGATTTATTACCAATGAGAATATTGATTACTATACCATTTCTTCGTGATTATATTAAAGATAATAGAATAACGTTATTAGAACATGGGATAGTGTTTTTATTAAAAAATAAGAAAGAAATATTAAATTTTTCTTTTGAAAATTTGGAACAATTAGATGAGTTAGATGATGAAAATGATGACAATGTTTCAAGAAAAGCATGTTCATCGGGTATATCTAATATAAAAAATAATTTAAAAAACATTAATGAATTAAAATCAGTTGATAATGATGAAATATTAAATTTAATAATAGAAATAAAAAATAATTCCAAAAAATTGGATAAAGAAAATATAGAACTAATAAGAAACTATATAAAACTATTAATAATGGTTTTAGAGGAAATAAAGAAACTTTTTTGATAAGTAATAATAATTTGAACGCACAATAAATTTATTTAAAATTATTATTATTTAATAGATATTATATTGTAATATGTCAAGTAGTCAAACTCCAGCAGATTATAAAGATTATTTTCATGAAAAATTTGTAAGTTCATTTAAATCTTTAATTGATAAATTGATTGAGATTTTACCAACTGAGTCAGGTGAACGCAATGACTTGATAAAAATATTAGGTTTACTTGATAAATTAAACTATGAAAAAATTATATCAAAATTAGCATCAAATTCAAAACTAATGGAAGTATTATTATTTATGTCAAAAAATGATTTTAATGATGAAATATGCAATAAATTTTTAATCTCTAATGATAAATATTGGACACTAATGCCATCATTTAATATAAATAAAATATTTTTGGCACTAAAAGATAAATCACAAAAACAATTTTTACAAGAGCAATTAAATACAATTCATGTTTGTGCCGTAACATATAATAAAGTAGTTGAACAAATTCAATCAGTAAAAGAAGGTGAATCATTTAATCCATTTGAATCAGTAGGTAAAGTTGCGGATAATTTGGATGTAAATACATTATTTGAAGGTGTTGAAGTTAAAAATATTTCAGCATATGAGATGTTAATGGAAACAATTATTAATCAACAAATGGACAATAAGATGACAGATTATATGTCAAATATTAAGGAAGATGATGTTAATGAAGCAGCAGCAAAATTAAATGATGTACTAAATAGTGAAAAATTCCAATCAAGTAAACAAACCACAAAAATTTTATCTGATATGTTAAGTAATATTAAATCTGAAGTAATTAATTTAAAAAATGATGGTGATAAATTAAAGGGTAAACAAGGTGTTGAACAACTATTAGGTATTGCACAAAAAGTTGCAGGTAATATGATGGGTACAATTAAAGATAGTAATGTAAGTGTATTAGATATTTGGGATGCTACAAGTAGTTTAGCTAAAAATACAGTACAATCTGATGCATTAAATATTGTTGATAATTTAATTAGAACAAATATTGAAAATAATATTAGACGTAGTCAACAAATGGACCAAACAGAAAACGTTCCATCGAATATTAATATTGAAGAAACTAATGAAAAAGATGAAACAGAAGACAGAAAGAAACGCAGAGAAAAGAAAAAGGAACATAAAAAACGCAGATAAAGATAAATATTTTTATTTAACAGGTTAAAATATTTTTAATAATTTAAATAATTTAAAAACACTAATAGAAGATAATATTATTATATAATATTATGTCAAAAAATATATATAGAGTTAACAAGAAAAGTGATTTAGATGAAATTATGAAAAATAATTTTTATAAACCAGTATGTATAATTTTTACATCCAAAACGTCAAATACAAAATTACACACAGATATATGTAATACTTTGGTTACGATATCAAAACAACTTACATATATAATGATAGTGTTAATTGATTTTGATGATTTTATAGATAATAATAATTTTTTTCAAGATATAAAAAATAATATACCATTTTTCCTTGCATTTTTTAAAGGAAAAAATATAGTATCAGAACAAGATAAAGAAAATTTTATACCCCTGATGGTAAATCATATGGATCAAATACAATCAGTTTATTATAATAAATTAAAAGTTGCATTTGATCAAAATCAGGAACAACAAAATCAACCAGCTCAAACAACTGAATCAGCTCAATCAGCTCAATCAACTCAATTAAATCAAAACCCAGATATTAAACCAAATGATCAGGAACTAGATAATTTAAATAGAGAAGAAGACAATAAATCAAACAAATCAAATGATTTAAGCAGTTCGAGCAGTTCGAGCAGTTCAAATAGTTCGTGTAGTACAAGTAGGTCAAGTAAATCAAGTAAATTAAGTAGTTCAAGTGAATCGGAAAAGAAAAAAAAATCCAAAAAAAATAAAGACATTAGTAAAGATATAAGTAAAGATATTAGTGAAGAAATAAATTCATCAGGTAGTAATGATTCGGATAGGATTAAAAAGGAAAAAGAAAAATTAAAAAAAATAAAGGAATTACAAAAACTAAAAGAATTATTAAAAAATTAATATAAATAGAAAATTTTTTTAAATATGTTTTTTTTATATTCTAAGAATAATATATAATTATAACAAATGGAAAAATTTTGGATAAATGACCCAAATATTTTAATAAAAAACTATTATGAAATAATACCAACAAATAAAATGACAAGAATAAAACAGATGAATACTATAACTAGATTTATGTTGTATTTTATAATATTATGTATATTATTTAATTATGGGGATAATATAATATTATTTGGTTTAATTGTAATATTAATGTTAGTGGTATTTTATTTAATTTATAAGACAGATTATGTTGGTATACAAAAAGATTTAATAAAAGAAAATGAAGATCCAATAGAAAAATTTACAACACCAATATGTTCAGATTGTAATAGAAGGGATGATTTACTAAATAAAACAATTATAAATATTTATGATAAGGCTAAAGATCAAATTTTAAAAGGAGTAGCAAAAACAGATAAAGATATAGTATTGGAATCTGGTTATATAGATTCAAATGGTGTTTATAAAATAGGTAAAGATTATTCTGAAATTAATTTAGAAGAATGGGAAAAAGAAAGAGAAAAAGAAAAGAAGAAAGTATCTTATGAAAAAAATCAAGCTTATATAAAAGACAATTGTAAAAAACCTTCAGTAGAAAATCCTTTTACAAACATAGTTTTTTCAGATTATTTGGATGCAAGTAATATTGCAGAACCATGTAATATAGATGATAAAGATATACAAAAAGATATGCAAAATTTATATAACAGTACAATTTATAGAAATTTCGATGATGTGTTTGAAAGACAAAATTCACAAAGAATGTTTTATACTGTTCCAATTAGAACTGTACCAAATGATCAAAAAGAGTTTGCTAATTGGTTATACAAAACTGGTCCAACATGTAAAGAAAATACTCAAAATTGTACTTATTATGAAATTCCTTCAATGACTTCACAGAGATACTAAAGTATTTCATGAACTTATCGAATAGTTACCACTATTGGATGACTTCACAGAGATACTAATTTTTAATACTAACATATATAAAATTTTTTTAGAAATAATATTTTATTTTGTTATCAAAATTAAAATCATTAAATACTTTATTAATTTGAATAATATTATCAAATCCCTCTGTTAGTTCTGGTTTAATATAAGATTTATTAAGTGTTCGATAAATAACTTGTCCAATAACTTTGGAACCGAACCAATACATTCTAAGATAATTGAGATGTTTATATGTATCCATATCTAAATCAAACCAAATACCTATTTTATGATAAGAATCAAAATCTTGTATAATTTTTTGTCTGGATTTAGGGTTAAGATTTGTATTATCTTCAATACAATAGTTAAAAGATTTAAACTGTTTATCTTTAACAAGATTGGGATCAGAAATTTTATCATTTAAATCATCATTATTTGTATATTTAAATTCAGGATATTTTTTAATTATTTGTTTACGTAAAAAAGATTTACCTGATGCAGGAAATCCAATCATAACAATAAGTATTGGTTTTTGTTTATTTGATTCAATTTGTTTAAAAATAGATTCGAATAAATTATTTTGATTTTTTTTATTATAATAATTGATAATAGGATATGTAATTGTGCCTTCAATATTATTAGTATTGTTGTATTCAAAAAATATTTCTGGAGTTTTAAATTTAAATCCACAATTTTCAGCATATTTGACGTCAGTATCAGAATGGTCTGATTTTCTTCCAAAAGCATCTCCTATAAAATATATTTTTTTATTAGATATAAGTGTTTGTGTATCGATTGATTCTAATAAGTTTGTTTTAATGTAGTCCCAAGAAGCAGGTAACGGTTTTCTAAATCTATCATCTTTAATAGAAACAAATACAAAGTGAAAATTAATTTTTTTATTAATTTGTTTAATTTTATCAATCCAATTATTGATAAGTGTTTCTGATTTAAGCCCACCTTGATTAGTGACTATACCACAAATATTATCTTTAATTAATTCATTAATTGAAAGAACACTATTGTCAAGAAATTCCCAATCATTTTTATCTATAGGATAGACTCTACCAGATTTAGTTTTAATCAGAGTAGAATCCAAATCAAAAATAAATATTTTTTTAAATTTAAAATTGGTAAAATTAAAATTTTTGTCATAACCAAAAACCATATTATCTAAAATAATCCAATCAGTAATCATATTAATTTTCTATATTATTTAAAATTGTTTAATTCTAATATGGTTTTTAATTATATTGAGTGTTTATTTCAATATTTTTAAATAATATATAAATTTATAATCTTATAATTTTACGATGGAAAAATCTAGATTAAAAAATACAAACAGAAATAATATGGAAAATTTTAATTTAAATAGAGAAATGGATTTGGTAAATTCTGGAACTGTTTCTAATGATAAAATTTTGGGTGACCGAGATATTTTTAATAAATTTTCAAATGAAAATGAACAATTGGATATGACAATGGTAAAACATGATGAATATAATTATGGGATGCCAATATTCAATGGACAAATTTTAAATAACAAGAAGAGTTTAATAACGAGTCCATTTATTGTTGAAAATAATAATAAAAATAATTTTATATCAAGTCACTTATCATTAGATTCAAATGATATGTATGCAGAAATAGAAGATAAAAGTAATAATTTTGATTCAGATGTATTTAGTACGATGGCATATAATAACAATAAAAATTTTAGCAACACACCAAAAAAACAAGATGAACACAATGCTATATGTAAAATTGAAAGAGACATAACAGAATATGAATATGAATTAAATTTAAAAAAGGATCGTGAATTATTAATGGATATAAATAGTCCGTTTGCTTTAGGATACATATGGAAAACGATAATATTACTTTCAAAAAATCCAACAACAGATAAATTATTAACTTTATTGGGTGTTAAAAATAAAGATATATTAATTAATGATATAAAATACAATTCAGAAGTTTTTACAGACAGTGGTAAATTAGAGATAATAATACCAAGAACTAATCAAACAATTAATACAAATTTTATATCAAAAATAGAGGATTTATATGGGATAACAATAAGAGTAGAAGACATTGAAGATGATGTATCTGTTGTTAATATGAATTATAAATTTACATTAGACATACCATTTTATTATCAACCAAAAATAGTTATTGGGTATTTACAAAATTTTTCAAAATCCAAAATAAAATTTATGGAAATGACTAATGTGCCTGTAAGTTTGATGATATATCATAATGAAAATGTAGTAGTGTTAGAAATACCTATGGGCTTTAACATGGTATTAGGATTTGTTTATGATACTAATAGACAAAATGTAAAGAAATTACCATATAGATTAATGTTAGAAAATAAAACTCCAGAAGTTTTGGTAAAAAAATTAGTTGTGCCAAAAATTACAAGAAATAAACAAACAATATATAGTAAAAAATTTAAAGAAGAATTATCAAATGTACATTTAGGAGAAATAACATATGGTATGATGACATCAATGAATATAAATGTAGGTATGGGATTAAATATAGAAGTGACAAATGAAGTATCAAAAGATAAATATGAAATAAAAAGAAATATAGATTATATTAATATAAATCATAAATGTTTCTACTATATAAAAAATTCTAATATAGAGAATAAGTTATTAATAACTGGAATAATTAATTATTAATAATTTTATTATTAATAATAAAATAGTTTATAATAGTTTAAAAAATAATTTTGCATAAAAAAATGAAATTTAATATCTTAAAATAATTTATAATGGATAATTTTACGAGCGAAGATATTGATTTGTTTATTGAATCATATAATAAACATGTAGTTGAAAATCCTTTACTCAATCAAAAAATACCTTTATGGGTTGAATATTTAAAAACTAAAAAATATTATAGTGAAAATGGGATGGAACCAGATTATTTTTTTAATAAAAGATTTGGAATAACAAATGATGATTTAGTAAAAATAAGAGAATTAATGGATAGAGTTAAAAATGGTAAATCTTTAGATAGAAGATTAAAAACAAAAATTAAAGGAAATTCTGGATTTGATCCTATGAGTAGTGGTGGTAATTATTCACAATTTGATGAACAAGAAGATTATGAAAATAAACCAGCAACATTTGAATTATTATCAGAAGTACAGGATGCTATGGATTCGTATCAAAACAAGATGAAGAAACAAGCATATAGAAGAAATTGGAAACAAGGTCAAAAGACATCAAGAAATTGGGAACCAGAAGGTTCAGTTGCAGGAATACCAGATAGATATTATGAATCTGATATGTTTTCAGAGAAACCACAAATTTCTTATGATGTACAAGCATTTGCAAGAACTGGAATGTTAAATATGAATAAAACAAATCAAATTCAAAAGTTAGAAAAAATAAATAATATATTAAATCACAATGATTTGATAACAAATGATTTTGATGATGAATATAAACGTTCAGTACCTAATTTAGCATGTAGAAAGAAAGTTCAATTTTCAAATGATATAGATACATCAATTAAATCAGGAGATGAACAATTGAAAAATATGGATATAGGAGCAGCAAGATTTTGGCAAGATCAAGATATTTTAAATAATGGACCAAGTAGTACAGATAAAAATAAATGTATACCCAATAGAAATCCTTTTGAACACCAATTCCAATATTTAGATTCAAATTATAATAGAGTACCAGATCCAAGATTAATGGGTCAGGGTTCGAGAAATGATAATAGATCTATGTTTAGAAGATAATGATTATAATTAGAGTTATGATCACAATTACAATTATAAATATAATTATTTGATATTACAGAATTTTTTACAATCTGTAAGTGAAGGAATTGGAGAGTTAGGTTCAGGATTAGGGTTAAAAAGACAAACTTCAGAGATATTGGTTTTAGTATTTTTCCAACCAATAGTATTTTCAAGATCAGGGTTATTATTAGTATCACAAACCATACATTCAGGATATTTAGCAAGGAATTCTGGATCAGTCTTTAATAATTTACCTTTATCTTGATAGCAAATAATATTTTTATCGATACCAATGGATGATGGACTAACAACGATTTCACCAGGTTTATAAAAGTTTTTAAATTTAGAAACAGATTCAATCAAGTTATTTAATTCTAGGTCATTTGAAATAACTTTATATTTAGATAAATCTGTTGTTGGGAAATCACTATTTTCAAATTGATTATACATAAAATCCATTTCTTTGGTATAAGAAACAGGGTCAATTTTATTATAATTAGTAGCTAAAGAGTTAGCTCTATCATATTTATCAATTTTTTTTTCAACAGTTTTCTTAAAATTGTTGAGTTCATTATTTTGTTGTTGTAATTTATTAATAGTATCGGAATTAACATTTTCAGGACAAGTATTTTCAAATGATTCTCTGTTAAAAATGAATTTATAGATTAAATAAAATACTATAGAAAATAAGATAATATAAATAAATATATCAAGACAGTTTTCACAATCTTGTTCATTGTTCATATTAGAATTAATAATTTTATATTTTTTATTCATTATATAAAATAATATATAAAAATATTAAACATTAATTTTTTTTTATGTGTATATAAATATATACATAAATGAGTTATTCAACCCAAGGAGCATCAAATAGACAAATTTATGATTGCTGCAATTATGCACAAACATTACAACAATCAGTAGACCCTCTCCAATATAATTTATATTTTGGTGCAGGTGAAAACTGCTCTAAATGTATTGATAAAAAGGCATGGTTTAAACAAGATAGACAAATTGTTGATATTGAATCAGAATTAAGAAATCAAACAAGACCTTTATCAAGATGTGATTTTTTAAAATACAATCCTAACTGCAAAACTTCAGACAGTTGTATTAGTACTTTTGATCCTAATGCCCCCAGAATTTTATCACCAAGCTTATGTCCTATTGTTTATAACAATATTCCTATCCAAACCAGTCCTGGTTACACTGTACCAGGTGCCAACATTTGCCCAGGTGATGAATGGAGAAAAGCTGATGATGTCAATACTTATAAAGCTTATGAAGCAAGAAACAAAGCTATTTTAGGTAATTCAAACAAACCCGAAGATGTATTTATGTTCTTAAATACTTGTAATGATAAACCTTTATATAATGGTTCAATGGAAAAAGTAAGACCTTACATGGCTAATGATATGATTTCAAGACCTTATAAAGCTGATGATCAAGTATACATGCCTGGTTCTTCAAAGGGTCCTATGGCATATGGTGGTATGGGTGGTGCCAGAGGTGTACCTAATGCCCCAAATATGGATGTAAATATGGGAAGAAATGTCCCAGTTACTCCTGAAATGGATATGGGTATGGGAAGTGGTATGATGACCCCTAATGGATTAGGTGGTGGAATGATGGACATGACTAAACAAATGGTTCAAGGTGTAAGAGGTATGATGTTTGACACAGGCGCCAAAAATAGAATGGGTGTTATGGAAGAATCAGATAGTGAATCAATGTATGATTCAGATGATGATTATGAACAATTATAAATTAATTTAATAGAAATTAATAAAATCAGTAAAATTAAGATATAATTAAGATATAATTAACATATAATTAAGTAAATTGATAATTAGGATAAAATTTAAATTTTTTGTTAAAAATAAATATAATATAATTATTTATTTTTCTATTCATTTATTATATAATGAATAATCAAGGTCAAGAATATTTATCATATAGAAGTGATTGCCAAGATTGCAACAAAAAACCATGCGATGATTTATATCAAAATAGATGCATACCAAATTTAACAAACAAAGTTTGCACAAATTCTGGGTTTAACTATGGTGTTTCAGGTAGACTTAGATATGATAATGATTTTATTACTGATGACATTGAACAAAGTACAGCACCTTTAATGTCAGTATTAGATCCTAATCGTGTAAAAAATTGTTCACAATGTTTAAGTTATTTTGGTCCTAGACAAGGTCACAATGGTTGGGGTGATTCTATTCCTTTAGAAAATCCTGGTTTAACACCAGCACAGTCATTAGTTGATATTGATTCAATCATGTCAAATAGAAATGTTAAACAAGACAGATCCAAAAAAGGTCATGTAAACACAGTTGATTTATCAAAGTTTAAAACATACGATGCCAAAATTTGTGATAGAGCATTAGACCCCTTATCATCTGTCACAACATTTCCTAAACAATTATATAGAGAAATGTCTATTAATAGATTCTATGATTTAAACATAAATCCTCAAGTAAATATTTACTATGATTGGGCTCAAAACTCAAGATTAGAAGCCAAAGATAACTATGATTATCCTTACCCCTTCTCAATTACACAAGATAATACCATTCCTGTAGCTGCTCCTGGGAGAGAAAAAGCAAACTTGGTTTCACTTCCTCAAACCAATGCTACATATGTATATGATAGAAGATCAGATACAGTAATGAAATCATCAGATGGAAATATTAAAACTCCTATAGGAGAAGCTGCTTTGAAACAACAAATAAAACAACAAATGGTAAGACAAATGGCACAAAAAGCCATGACAGAATCTGATTTATCATCAATGTATACTGATTCTGAATCGGAAAATTAAATCTTATTTTTTTTAATTATGTATTATAAATATAATAAATAATTAATATGGATTTGTCAATAGGAGCTGGTTTAGGCTTATTTGGATCTATAATAAATAATTGTGAAAAAAATAAAAAAAATGTAAAAGATAACACTATAAAAAATATAGAACCATTAAACAAGCCATTATATTTAACAAATTTTGATTCTGACATAGTAAATACAGGATGGAGTACTTTATATAATAAAATGGATAATTATTATTATGATTCTATAAAGCCAGATACAAAAATAGTAAATAACATATGGAGAATTCAAAATGATAATATAAATCAAATTAAAAATAATCAAATTAATAATTTATTAAATAAAGATATAAATATGATAAAAAATATCAATTATAATAATATAGAGACTATGAAAAATATAAATCAAGATTTTGATTCAAATGAATCTGATAGTGTATTTTCGGATAATTTTTCATTACCAAAATATATACCACCTAAGAATAATAGAAAAAATATAAACGATAATATATCCAAAAGTTCTGACGGTTATTCATCAGGTTCTTCTTACGATTCTGATGAATCAAATGTAAATGTAAGAGTATTAAATACACAAAACAAATTTTTAGAAGATGTAATATCAAATTTATCAGGAAAATCTTCAGGTTTAGATAGAAGTATTGGTAATTGTAATAATTCTGAAAAAGATCCTGATAGTTTTTCAAGACAATATGATCAATTAGAATTTAATCACCAAGGAATTCCAGGTACAATGCAATCTAGTAAACCAATTTTAAATATATTTAATGATAAAAACAGATATGGTGATAAGTTAGATTTTAGTCCACAATCAAATTTTAATCCAAAATTAGATGGAAGATATGGGGTTACTTCGGATATGACCCATAATAATATGGAACCATTTTTTAAATCAAAAACTTATGGTTATAATCCAGAATTTGAAAAAGAACAGACTAATTATTCAGTAAGAAAAATAGAATTATTTTCTGGTTCTGATCAGGCTTTACAATTTAAACATAAGGCAGAAGTAAAAGCATTATTTTCTCCAGAAACAAATAAAGTTGATTCTGTTACAGGAGTACCTAATTTTTCTGACTTTTTTGAATCAAGAATAATTCCTTCAGATAAAAGACAAGGTGAAAAACCATTCCAACCTGTTATGGTAACCCCTGGTTTAAACTTGGGTTATAACGAAATCGGTAATAATGGTTTTCATGATTTATATAGAGTATTGCCTAAAAATGTTGATCAATTAAGAACAGTTGATAATCCTAAAGTATCATATCAACCTCCTGTTGTTCAAGGTCAAAAGGGTGATCGTAGAGGTGCAATTGGTGATTTTATACAGAAAGGTCCTGATAGATTTTATGAACAAGATCCATCATCATTTATGCCTCAAGTTGGGGATTTTATTGCTCCAGCTATTTATGGTAAACACTTGAAAACACAAACAAATCGTTCACTTAATCCAGATAATCCACATTTAAATCCAGCTAAATCAGATGTAGATTTCTCTACTCCAGAATATTTACAAGGACAATTTAAGAAAACATTTAAGAGAACTTTTGATCATGATGGTCCTAGAAACGTACAATATGATACGAGAGGCCAGATTATTAATCAAGATACTTATTTGGCTAAAGAAACACAAAGACAAGATACAAATTGGGGAGACAAATGGATTGGTACAGGTGGTAATAAGCATCAAGATTATTTGGCAAACTATGAAAATTTTACCCCTAACGCAACCCAAAGAGAAACTATACCAGAATTAGATAAAACTAACTTGGTTGGTAATTTTATTTCTGTACCACTTGCAAACTATGCAAACTTTGTACCAGAAACTACTCTAAGAGAAATAATGCTTAATGATAATGGTAAAAAAAATTTAACAAACGTATCAAATTCAGTTAAAAGTTATTTGTTTAATGCAGTTAATGCAATTCCAGATGAAACTTTAAGATCTATTTTAACTGAAAAAGTTATTCTTACAAATGTTAAAGAAAATTCGGAACGTGGTTATTTATTTAATAATGATAATGCTATTCAGGACCCTAATATGAGAAATCTGTCAGAAAATAATTTAATTTTAGGTGCACTTTCGAATAAAGAACAAGGTTATCTATTTAATAATATAAATGCTATTCCTGATGCTACTTTGCGTAATTTAGTTAACACATTATATCAAAGAGGTGGTTTTGGTTTCCAAGGTGATCATCAAGAACAATACGCTTTTAACTATGAAAATTCAACACCTCAAACTAACATGAGAAATTTAACTCAAGACCAAAAGTATTTAGTAGGTACTTCAGGTAACCATCGAGAACAATATGCTTTTAACTATGAAAATTCAACCCCTCAAACTAATATGAGAAATATGACACAAGACCAAAAATATATAATAGGTACTCAAGGTAATCATAAAAATGAATATGTATTTAATTATGAAAATGGTACACCACAAACTAATATGAGAAATTTAACACAAGACCAAAAGTATTTAGTAGGTACTTCAGGTAATCATCGGGAACAATATGTATTTAACTATGAAAATTCAACCCCTCAAACTAATATGAGAAATTTAACTCAAGATCAAAAATATATAATAGGTGCTAAAGGAAATCACCAAGAACAATATGTATTTAATTATGAAAATGGTACACCAGAAATGAATTTAAGAAATTTATCTCAAGACCAAAAATACATAATAGGTGCTAAAGGAAATCACCAAGAACAATATGCATTTAACTATGAAAATGGTTCACCAGATGCAACTCTAAGAAACTTATCTACAAATCAAAAGAACATTATAGGTACTAAAGGTAATATGGTTCAACAAACTGGGTTTGATTATGAGAATGGTGTTCCAGATACAACTTTAAGAGAACTATCTGCAAATCAAAAGAATATAATTGGTACTTCTGGTAATAAATTTGAACAGTATAATTTTAACTTTGAGAATGGTGTCCCAGATGCAACATTAAGAGAATTTTCAGGACCACAAAAGAATTTGATAGGTTCAAAGGGTAACTTTTCCAGACAAATTGGATTTAATTATGATGATATTCCAGATATTACCATGAGAAATTTATCAGAAAATACCAAGAACATAGTAGGTACTGTAGGTGATGGTACTCAATCTAGATCTAGATTAGATGTATACAATGCATTATTAAATACAGAAAAAGAAGTGATTGCACAAGGAAGAGATCCAGTTCCAGTTAAAGAAAATCGTGGTCCAACAACACAATTTACAGAATACGTGTTCTGTGATGATTCTTATGTACCACAACAATTATACAGTGGATACAAACCATTATCTGTTGTAAAAAATGATTTGTACAGTTTTTCTGAATATTAAATTTTTTATAAAAATTTATAAAAAATATAAAAATTATTATTAAAATTATTATTAAAATTAGTATAAAAATTATTATTAAAATTTTTTAAACTAAATTATTAACTAGTTCATTTTTTTAACTAAATCAACAATTAATTTAGGAGTAATTGGTTTGCTTAGTAATGAACTATAGTTATTTAAAATAAGTTTATTGATAAAATTATAAGTTTCTAGAACTTGTTGACACGAATTAGAACCAGCTATAGTTATAGAACCACTTTCAAATACAAATATACTAATTGTTTTGTTTAATGTATTTGGTATATGAAATTTAACATTAACGCATGCGTGTATGATAGGATCAAATGTTACATCAAAATTATTATCTTTAAGTAATTGATGTAATTTTTCTCTATTGATTTGAAATAATATATTAAAGTTAGTATTAATCATGACAATTTTAAAGTTTGTGACATTATTTATATTTAGATTTTTAATATCGTTAACAAAAGGTTTAATTTCAAATTTCATACTATTGTTAAGTACTGCTTTTGATATTTTTAATCTATCAAATAATATTTCTAAACTTTTTTTTATATTATCCAAATGTTTACATCCTGTCATTTGAATAGAACCATTAATAAATAATTTTATATTAACAGTCTTGAATCTTTCTTTTAAAGTTAATTTTTCTGGATCTAAACCCATTAAAGTAGCTGATCTAAAAATTAATGAAACTTGATTATAAAAGTTTTTCTTTTCACGTCTCTTCTTCTTTTTACCAACCTTTAGTTTTTTAACATTTATTAGATTGTTTACTATACGATTACCATAACGTTTACCAATAACAATATTATCAAAATCATTAAAATATAGACCAATATTTTCAACATTAAAAACTACATCGAGATGACATGTTACAGTGGTAGTGGATATTTCCAAATCATATGGTAAATTAAGTAATTCTTGTTTGGCATTATATAATCCCGTTAAAAGATCTGTCATTTATATTACTTTCTACTTATTATATATAAATCAATTTTTTAAATTATATCTATTATATAATAAAAATAATGAAAAAATTTAAACAAATGGATAGTACAAGTTTTTTAAAAACAGAAAAATCATCAGTTCAATCTACAGGTTTTAATAAAAAACCAGAACAAATACAAGTATCAATCAGTATAAATGATCAGATAGATTTGATTACATCTAAATATTCATTAATAAAGAATAAATTAAATGAATTGTGGAATAAAATAGATTAAATAATAGTTAATTAATATATACTAATGTCAAATTCAAAAAATTATCTATTGACAATAGATGTAGGTACAGTAAATCTAGCTTATTGTTTATCTGAATATTCTCAAGATCCAGATAGTCAAGCTGGTAAAAAAATTCTTGACAATTTAAATATAATAGATTGGGGTATATTAGATGTATCTTATAAACCATTATATTGTAAACAAATTAAAAACAAAAGAGCAATTTGTAATTGTGTAAGTAAATTTTATGGATTAAAAGAAGGATGTACGGATCATTCTAATCCTGATAATTTAATAGGATATTGTAAATCTCATGCAAAACCAATACAAGCCCATAACAAAGTAAATAAAAAAAATAAAATAAAAATTTATAAGATATCAGAAAATCCTATTTATAAAAATAGTTTTAATATTCAGATGGAAAGATTATTATCAAGTTTAGAAAAATTTTATTTAGATAAAATTGATACACCTTTTGATATTGATGCAGAAGGTAGACCTAAATACGTTTCTAATTTAAAAATATATATAGAAAATCAACCAGTTTTTAAAAATCCAGTAATGAAAACTATTTCAATCGGTATATTTACATTTTTTACATTAAAAAAAGTATTAGATCAATCAAAAATATCTAATGTTAATTTTATTAATGCAACTGTTAAAACAAAAGATGATTTTATATCAAAATTATTTGAAATTGTTGAAGTTAAATCATATATTGATAAATTTAAAGATTATGATAAAAGAAAAGAATTTACTATAGATATTACTAATCAAATATATCCTAAATTAAAAAATACTGTTAATAATATAGTTTCAACAAGCAATTATATTATGGCTAAAAAAAAGGATGATATGGCAGATACCCTCGTTTATGTTGTATATGTAATTATTTACTTACTTAATCAATAAATCAATAAATCAATAAATCAACTTGAATTTAATTTTTATTCAATATAGTGATCAATATTTTTAGATGCAATATTATTAACAGGTTTATTTCTTTTAACTAACACGCTATCATGTTTAGTTGAAATAATATTATTAATGTTTACATTTTTTGATATTTTACTGTTGGTAGTTTCTTCAAAACCCATCGTGATTGGAAGGAAAGGAGGCATTAATTTGTGATATTCTCTGCCTAAAATCTTAGAATTTTTTCTATATTCCGTAATTGTCATTTGACCGCCAAACTTTTCAAGTAATTCTTTTGGTCCAGCAATATTTATATCAATATCTGTTATATTGGTAATTTTATCTTTGTTAATCATATAATATAATTGTTTGATTAGCGAATATCTTTCCCAAACTTTACCATCATCTAGTTTAAGATTATATGCTGCTGCACAGTTAAATGAACAGAAACATCCTGACACATAAAATTTACCATCAGAATATTTTTCTGGTAAATAAGTTGGTAACCAATCAAAATTATATGTACACCACCAACAACAAATGTTTGTTTTTTTAGGTATCAAACAATTATTTTCCATATCAAAAATTTTTAAATCAATCGGATAAATTTTTACTTCAGTAAAATACATCGGAGTTATTTCGGTAATAAATTTTTTTAACTCATCGTTTTCTTCTTTATATTTTTTTATAATTAATGCTAATTGTTTATAATTAGGATCATTGATTTTAACTTCTTTGTCAGAAGAATCTTCCTCTTCACTGTCACTAGAGTTTTTAGTTATTGACTCATCAATACTTATATTCGATAAACCTAAAGATTTAATATCATCTTTAGATATCGGTAAATGTAAGATTATTTCTTCTTCCTCATGAACATCATCTTCATTAATGGGTATTTTAATTTTTGGATTGGGTGAAACCATTTGGGTTTTCTTTGGTCTACCTCTCCTTTTCTTTTCGGTTTGATTAATTTTATTCATATCAATTGCATTCAAAATATCTTGAGAATTGAATTTTTCGGAATCAGACATAATTATTAATTATTAATTATATATATTTATATCTTTATGTATATTCATAGTGAAAATCAAATTTTTTTATAATATAATAAAAAATTATATAGGTAAAAATGTATATTTTTAAGAAGTATCAAAGGTTAATTGTTTTTTGTATTTTCTTTTGGATAGTGTGGATTGGTTATTTCTAGAACTTAAACTTTTATCAATAAAATTTCTTTTTGAACTATCCTGTGATTTAGATTTTACATTAGAATCAGAGGATGAACTTGATGTACTAGTTGAACTAGAGGAACTTGAACTAGATTGTTTAGATTCAGATGATGATTCTGAACTTGATTTTCTTGAGCTTTCTTCTGAACTTGTGTCTACTGTAATTCCGTCATTACGTTTTTTAACATTAGCTGGTGGATTTCTAGCATACATTCTTTCAGCATTTAATTCTCTAACATCTTGAGATTTTATTGGGGTATTAGATTGAGCTAAATTATTTTTCATATTTAATAACTGTTGATTAATTTCGTCTCTGCGTTGTGCAGCAAATACTTGAACTGGTGGACCATTAAATTGTTGTAGATTAGACATCGGAGAATATGGATTGGATGCAACAGTTGGTTTTGGTTGAAATTGAGGTTGAGATTGTGGTTGTTGTTCCATAATTGCTCTAATTCTTTCAAATTCTTGCATTTTTTGTTTACGTAAACCTTCTTGTTGATTAAATTCATTTTGTTTTTGCTGTAGTAACATCATGTCTTGCACTTGTTTATTTGCTTGTTCATGTTGTTCTTCAGATTTTTTTTGTAGAACTTCAGCCTGTTTTTTTGTGTCTTCTCTCATTCTATCAATCATTGCCTGTTGTCTCATTTGTTCAATTACTTTGGGATCTTGACCTAATACATTATCTTGAGAACCCATTGAACCACCAGAACCACCAAGTTTACCTAATTGTTGCATATTTGGTAAACCTAATCTACCTGACATTGCAACATTATTTAAATGGAATTTAAGAGCTGAACCACCTAACATAAGTATAAGTTTTAATTCTGGACTCATTGATTTACCTGGTTTATTATATTTTTCATAAATTTCACCAAATACATCATAATAATTTGTAATATCTGCATTAATTTGTTCAGACCAACCTGTTAATTTTAATTCAAAAGGATTATACTTGTCATTTAAAATTTCAACACCATATATACAATTTAACATTAAACTTGATGTCCAGTTTACAAAATTTTGTTTTGCACGAATATTTGTATGTAATTGATATTCGTATTTCATTGTGAAATAATCTGAATTCATATTGTAATTTTGTGATAGTTTTACTTTATATTGGGCTAATTCACCCAACTTTCTTAACATATCTAAACGTTTTAACATTTTACCTTCTTCTGAAAGTTCATTATAGTTATCATAATCATCAGGAATATCTTTTTTAGTATTTTCTTGGTCTTGACCTTGTCCTTGTTGATTATCAAAACGATAATTTTGTTGTTGAAATGATTTTTGAAATATACTATTATTTTGATTATTGTTAGATTGTCCACTATTGTGTCCATGAGTATTTGTTGTATTTGATTCTGAATATTTTTTGGTTTCATTATCTGGTTTTATATAATTAGTTATATCATCAGAATCATTTGATTTATTTGACTTATTATCATCTGACTTATTATAGTATATTCTTTCTTCTTCTGGTCTTAATTTAGGCGAATCTTGTAAAAAATTTACCATATAATCAGTTGAAAATGATGTTTTTTGCTTTGCTTGTGTATTTTTAGTTGAACTTGAATTATCTGAATAAGAAGTATCTGAACTCATCTATAATATATAAAAATAAGAAACTATATTTTAAATATAAACCCAATTATATAAATATATTTTTTTTTCTAATTATATTTATCTTATAAGATTATATATATCCATAAGGGATGTCTTATAGTAATATAAATGAAGTTTTTAATAATATAAATAATAATAAGATAGAACAGACAATTCAAGGTCTACAGACTAATTTTAATCCTACAGACTCTACGTATGCTAGTTTAAAATTAGCAAATAGTACACTGACTAACATTCCTAACCAATATGAACCAGGATATGAGTCTCCTTTTGACAGTGTTTGTGATAATGATTCAAATAATAGTCTAAGTTTAAATGGTACTGATTTAACAAATTTGCTAAAGAAAAAAAATAATGTACCTAAAAAATCGATAAAAAAATTAACTCATAGAGACTGTATAAACATATATTTTAATCCTGATAGTTATGATGATAAATCCAAAGACAATTCATTTAAACACATAACAAAATGTTCACTTTGTAAAGAGGAAATAAAAAAAAATAAGAAAAAAGAATCAAAAAATTTGAATAACGTAATTACAAATGATAATCTATCTCAAAAAAATCCTTCTAATAATTCTAGTTCTCTATCAAACATAAACACAAATTTAAATCAACAAACCACACCATCTGCAAATATTGAAAACCAATTAAAAACAATAAATGACAAAATAAATGATGATACTAATTTAAAATATCAGAATATGATGCTACAAAATACAATAACAAAATATATGGAAGATGTAGAAGAAAAGAAAAATCTAAATACCAAAATAGATAAAATTCTTGATTTAATTAATGAAAATATTAAATCAAATGCAAATTTAACAACTCTAATTAATAATCAAATTAATATATTAAATCAAATGAATAATCTGAATCAAATGAATAATATAGGTAATATGAATAACATGAATAACATGAATAACATGAATAACATGGGTAATATGAATAATATGGGTCAAATGAGACAAGAAAATTTTGCTCAAGTAGGTGGTTCATCTGGAACATCCACAATGAGTATAGTAATAGTAGTAGGTATTGTATTAATAATAGCATTATTATTAATAGATATATACATGAGAATAGGTTCTAATAAAAAAGAATCAAATTAATCAAGTTAGTTTATTTTAGAGAATCAACAACATTTTTCCAACTAATAAAAATTTGTTTATTATTACAAATTAGTGTTTCAAAACTTTTTTTTCTTAATTTGCTTTGAATATATTCTAAACATTTTTTAGAATTATAATTTTTATATCCAAAAAAATTATCCCCAACAGTAAAAAATACATCAGTAAATTTCATATCAATAGCATTATCAATTTTATTAAGACATTCTTTATATTTGGTTTCATACAAATCTTTAGTTTTTAATTTTTCATTTTTATCATTATTTTTAATTTTATTTATTATATAATCATCATCTAAGTTATTGATAAAAACTTTAGATTCAACCAAATTATAAACATTAAGAGTGTTTGAATTTGTAAATTCTTCATTATTTACATTTTCATCAATAAAAATATTTTTTATATTTATATTATTCATTTAATATTATAATACTATACTATATAAAAAAATGGAAGATATACCACTATACATTGGTAAACGTAAAAATATTTTAATAATTAGTGGGGGTGGTTTAAAAGGATTAGCTGCATTAGGATGTTTAAAATATTTAAATGAAAATGAAATTGTCTATAAACCGGATGTATTATGTGGAACATCTGTTGGTTCAATAATTTGTTTTTTA
>JACCDY010770264.1_pt1 | contig 22806 bp, 13 predicted proteins | sample 7446391 | NCBI WGS metagenome assembly JACCDY01 (sample SAMN15323451, study PRJNA562643) | freshwater metagenome | isolation source: river surface water | place: USA:Blue River Watershed | collected 2017-08-18 | reverse complement strand
TTTGGAATTGGAAATGTGTTGAGCATTGATGGTGAAGGCGATAGCAAGAAAGCAAACGTTAGTTTTGATTCAGTAGGTTCAAAGACTTTGGTTTTGAAGTTCGCCAAGATGCGTATTTTGTAAGGGGATGATGATGGTCCAAGATACCCCTTTGTTGGGTTCCGACCATGTTCCAAATTTTCCATTCAAGGAAAAAACGCGATATTCCACACCCTCTGTTCCTAAACCTTTTCTCGTTGATTCCTTATCAAAACCTTTTCCGTTATCTAATAATGAAAGGGTTATTTCTTCAGATTTAGCTTCTAAATCGATGCTCACCTTCGTAGCCTTACCATGAATCACCGAATTCTTTACGAATTCTTGAACGATTCTGAGTATTTGTGTCCTGATAAAAGATTCAATCAATTTTATTGAAACCGGATTAAATCTAAACACTATTTCAAGATGAGGATATGTTTTTCTTAGAATATTAATTAAACTTTCCATGTTTTCATTGGCAAGTTTTAATTCAAAGAAAAATCCATCAGAATATCGGTTAATATTAAATTTAATATCATTCAAAGCTTGTAACATTTTTTCTTTATCAATGTAATCGCCTTGAAATAGCATATAGTTCATTGACAATCGATTCAACACGTCATCATGCAAATCGATTGCGATTTTCTTTCTTTCATTTTCTTGTGAAATAAACTGCAATCGATTTTGCTGATCCACCAATTGAGATCTTTCTTTTATTGACTCTTGATATTTCGCTCGTTCAATGACTGTATATTTAATCGTGCCAAAAGCTATAACCACTACTTCGGTCGTAAACAATGCTGCCGTATACAGACTATATTGTTCAAAATCTACCTCGGTGAAGAAATTTTGTTGAATAATAAAAGTTAAGAGATTTAAAAGTGAAATAACCAAAACCCAAATAAAAAAACTAAACTGTTTGTATTTTAAATAGTAATAAGTTGGAAGATAAAATTGAATGATAATAAAAATAGCAATTACTACCCTCACCGCAACCAAAAACTCAAACTCATATCCTTCGTAAAAAACTTGTCCGGTAACTATCGTGTAAAGATTCAGTAATACGGTTAGAGCAGCAAAAGCATGACCATAGTTAACCACCCATTTTAATTTTTGATCCATACGATAATGAATCAATGCAAATTGTTGAATGGCGTAAATCGCTAATACCGCAGAGGATTGACGAATTCCGGATATAAAATCTAAGTCTTCAATTCGTACATAATATTTAAAATGTCCGCTAGAAATTGAATAATATATAGTATTCATTAATACCCAAAGCGCAAAATACACAAAGGTTGAAGTCCTTCTGAGATATAATACAATGAAAGTATAGAGAACATAAGCAAGCAGAACGCCAAAAACGATTCCAAATAAAACTTCTAAATATTTCCAATTTCTGAGACTTTTTTCAAAGGGATTTATTTTGAGCATCAAATTAGGTCGTACACCTGCCCTTTGATACTTTATGAGTAGCAAATATTCTCCTTTATCTAACTTCATTAAAGGCATTCTGCAACTTCGTGAAGAAACAGTATACTCTGAAACTGGCAATTCATCGCCGTATTTCAACAGATGCTGAAAGGAATCGCTCGAATGTATTTTCAAATACACATCCATTTTATTCACCTGAAAATCAGGCACTTCAAGACAATATGATGCCGCTTGAATGGTTGTGAAAATCCGTATTTTATAAATATACCAATGTTCTGGAACTGCTCGATCAAACTGAAAACTAGGTTTATTAAAATACTCAAATTTTTGCAATAACGAATAACTCGAATCAACCGTGATTGGTTTTTTCACAGGAAATAATCGAACAAATTCAAGTTTCAATGGAGAGCCAGAATTTATATCAGAAAACAAGCTATTGCATAAAGAAAAAAAGCACAAAAAAAGAGTTTTTCTGAATATCAACTTCATGATTAAATCAATTATTAAATGAATGATATATTTGAAACTTCAGATGAGAACCGGAGTGAAAAACTTGATCGGCTTTCAACAAACTTAAGTAAAGATTCATTTTCTTATTTAAGATTGACGAATCAAGATGATTCATGTTCTCCTTTACATTCAAAAATCCAATGTTGACAATTAGAGTATTTTCAGACAGAATTTCAATTATTTCAAATTGAAATTCTGTTTCAATTCTTAAATTTTCTAAAGGAATTATTTTTAGCATTTCTTGAAATAACCTGTATAGAACCTTTTTTAATTCAACATTAGAAGAAACCCTATTTAAGCCAAAAAATTTGAACTTCACAGGTTTCTGGAAATGCATTCTTAATTCTTGCGCAATCAATTCACTAAATTCTATCTGATCGAAATAAGGTGGGAATAAATTATATGCATATCTCCTAATATCTTTAATTAAACCCTCAATAGATCCAATTTCTTTTTCATTGTTTAATGATATTTTTTGATGAATTTTATCTACTTCTCTGAGAATACTGGTTTGCAATTCCAAATAAATTTGATTTCGCTCATTTTCTATTGAAATCAATTGTATTCTTCCCAAATCTTGGCGAAGTTGTAAATTCGACTTTTCTAACACTAGTGACTCCTTTAGTTTGGAAACAATGTTAATTGCAATCCAAATCGCAACTAAAAAAAGAAGAAATACAATCAATGTTATCAATTCGGTATTTATGCCATTAACGCCTAAAATATTAAGTGAAATTAATACTGAAATACATAAATATAAAAAGCGATTTAACCATTGAATGTATAAAAGTTCAGATCGAGACTCTATATAAAATAAATATGATAAATAAAAATTAAATAACAATAGAGAAATAGATACAATATAAATAATGATGGAAATGTTAAAATAAACCAGTGAAAAGAAGGCAAAACAAATCATAAGTAAATATAATTTACTGTTAATTATATTTATTAAATAAATCGACTTCAAATAATTAGTTAAAGCAATGGAGAGAAATAGGTTCCATACAAACAAATAATTTAGAAAGTTCAATTGCGAAGTATCTTCTTCTGTCAAGTTACCTTGTGAAATTAAAATTGGGAACAGAAACACTACAACAACCAAGAACAACAATAAAATTTGTTCCTTTAAAAAAAGATAGTAAATCCCCCCAACAATCAACAAAAACATCAATAAACCAATCAACACACCTTTGTAGGCATAAATAAACTGGCTTGCGTTTACCATTTCTTGAAATTGAAGAGAAAAAGGAACTACGACTTCAGACCTAGAATTTGAAAAAAATTCATACGAAAACGCTAACGAAACATACGTCAAGAGTAACCAAAATATCTTGCTCTTGTTAGAATCTATATTTCTCAGTAGTTGTTCCACCGTTGTAAACTAAGCCAGTAACTTGTAATCGTCAACAATTCTAATTAATTCTGGCAAACTGTTTATATCTAACTTTCTGAAAATATTTTTTTTATGAGTTTCGAGTGTAAAAACGCTAATATGCAATAAGTCAGCTGTCTCTTTTGAAGGCTTTCCAGTAACAATGGCTTTTAAAATATCTTTTTCTCTTTTTGTTAAAGAAGAAAATGAAACAAATAATTCTTCCAATTTGTCTTTTCCTTGATTTTCTATGACTGGATATGACACAAACTCTATGTTTGAATTTAAAATAGTGTGAATCAATAAGTTTGTCGGAACATCTTTTGAAAAACACGCATCAAATCCCATTTTTTTTGCTTTAAAAACCAAGAAATCATCCACAAAAGCTGAAAATAATATCCATCGATATTGAAATCCGTTGACTATTTGAGTAGGCAAATCCAAACCAGAATCGTTTCTACCCAATTGAAAATCAACAATAACCACATCGGGCTTTTCAGTTTCAGCATGATTTAAATAAGATAAAAGATCGCTTTTTTCTTTAAAAGAACCTAAGATTTGAAGTTCGTTTTCACGTTCAAATATCAAGCTCAGCCCTTCAATCACAACTTGATGATCATCACAAAAAACCACTTTTATTTTCTTATTGTTGTTCATAACGATAAATTCTTAATTTACTGACAATTGAGCAACTTAACAAGTCATTAATTGTACAATATTAAATTCCCACTAATAACGCTAACCAAAATACATACAAACCAATACATCCTAAGATTAGCATTGTATCAGAAAGCCATCCTAAATCTGAAACAGACCAGTCAAAAAACGAAGTTTGAATGATCCAAACTGCCATTAAAATCGCTTCAGTTCGAAAAATCCATACGAGATTATCACTTAAAAAAGGAACTGCAATTCCAAATACAAGTCCAAATGCAGCCATAAGTATGGCCATCAACTCTGACCTACCATCAGAATATCTGCCGATTATTTCAGTTGGCGGATTATTCCACGAAAGTGGTTTTTGATTTGCCTTTTTCAAATTTTTGATTTTTTTGAGCCCCAATTTAGGCGCTGAAAAAACAGGCGATTGAACGTTCTGTCCAGCAAAAGAATTTTCAAGATTGCTGTTTTGGGATTCCACTGGATGCAGCTGATCTAAGTCACGATCAACCGATTTCAATTCCGCATTTACTTTCAATGTCGTCTTTTTTAATTCATCTTCCGGTCTAAATTTGGTATCGTTTTCGCTCATTGTATAAAAGCTATTCTTACCCTCGCCTCGTTCCAAAACTCCCGTTCTATCATAAACAGAACATGACGTAAAGAACAAAACCATTGACAATATTGTAATAATTCTCATTTTAGTAACCTATTTTACAACCCACAGTAAGTTTAAACATTGAATTAGGGGTAATGTCGACTTCACCGTTGAAGTTAGACATATAGTCAACCGAAGCACCGCCATATATGAATCCTGAATTGTATAAAACACCAATACCCAAGCCCCCCATTGGTCTTCTTCGAATCTCAGAGCCATAATAATTCACATACTGCCATCCATTCCAATAGCTGTATTGAGTGCGCACCGATTGATTTAAAAATCCTCCAAAAAACTGACCAGTTAAATACAATCCATCTTGCAATCGAACTGCAGATTTAACTCCCATTTGTAGAACCCCTTTGTGCTTGAGTGAGTCGGTAAAATTCACAAAACCCAATATTCCTACTCTCGAATCGTTATAAACTTTTCCGAGTTCGAATCCCCACAGGCCGTAACCCGCCATTCCAAAATTAAATCCTAACAACGCACCAGAATGTTTGTAAAATTTAGCAATTTCAGCAAGTCTTTGTTGTTCTTTTCTTTGCCGCTCTAATTCTTGTTCCCTAAATAACTTCTGTCTGTATTCTTCGGCCAAACGCAATTCTTCTTGCTTTCTTCGTTCTTCAGCGGCTCTTTGTTCTATTTGTCTTTGATTTTCAGCTCTGATTTTCTCTTGCTCTTTTTTATAGGCGTCGGTTGCATTTTTAAATTCAATTTGGGTTTTAGGAAGTCCTTTTAATTCATTTGAAATGGGACGATTGATAGAATACATTAAAATTTCTTCCCAAGGATTAATTGTCCACACCTCTCCCATTGTTTTTGAAGATTTATCATATAATTTTAGTTGTTCAATAACCTTACTGATGTAACCAAAGTTATTAGGATTATCAAAAAAATTATTATAAGAAAGCGCTAATTTTAGTTCATTGTAACTACCGATTAGACTTTTTAATTGCATCAAAAAAGTGTTCGCCGCGATTTTTTCATCTGATGAAATTAGATTTAAATTAGACATTTCATCAAGATTGAACTTTACTTTTTCTAGATTTGCTAAATTATTCGCAGTACTACTTAGAGTAATTGCCTTAATGTAAGGATTGATTTGTTGATTTAAATACTCTTGACGTTTTTCGAGAATCTGATTTCGTTGATGTTGTTTGTATTCTTCTTCAGTAAATGTTTGAAAAAGAACGGTTTTATTATCGTCGCTCATCCATAATTCAACGAGGATTATTCCTTTCTCAATAAATAAAAATTCCTCTCCCAACAATTCAAATCTCGGAAGTTTGGCCTTCACCCGAAACACCCCTACCGGAATACTAACCTCATTGAATATGTCGGGCTTGATGTAATAGCTATGCGTGCCTGATTCTTCAGAACTTAGCACCAAATTAACGCCTGTCTGATTGTACCATCTAACTTGAGTTTTAACACTGGGAATCGAAGATTTTGCAGAAGATTCTGTATTTCGTTTTGTAATACCCGGTGGGGGTGAGTAAGACCTGGTGGGGGTTCTTTTTTGGGATGGGGCAACTTGTGGAGTACCCAGATTGATCGCTTGAGAAAAGAGAGTTTGACTGAAAACGAATAAACTCCAAAACGATGTAACCAGTTTAACTTTAGTTTTGATCATGATTGATGGTTTGATCTTAAATTTCACGGCGTCAAATTCAAATCTGTAGTCGAAGTTAGATTGAGAAATGCCGTAATTCTGCAACGAAAGCTAAAAATACCAAATATTTGGTAGACAATTTCTCGAACATTAAATGGGAAATTTGAATCTATAAATCTCATACCAAAATCATGTTAGACGCAAGACAGAAATCATTAGAAGTACTTGGATTAAGCGAAAATTCAAGCGATACAGAAATCAAAAAACGATACCAAGAACTTTATGAAGATTACAATATCAGATTGACAAACGCTCCAACCCCTGCGCTTAAAAAACTTTACCAGAAAAATTTACAGGAGATTGAAGATGCTTATTCCGCCTTTAAATTGGAAGACAATCCGAAAGAAAAAACACACGAAACAACCTTACCATCTTCACGACCATCAGCCGCAGCGAATACAAATGAATCGATTCATACTCGAAATCAACCAGAGGTAAGAGCTGGAAAGAATTTCAATGGACCTCAAGCGAATAATGAAGCACTCAATCAGAAAAAAACACCCTCGCAAGGTGGAATAAGTGTAAATATTTTTATAGGTGTAACAGTGGCGCTATTGGCACTCGCAACGTTCGGAATAATGCTGTATTTCCAAGGCAAAAAAGAAATAGAGGCCATGGAAAAAGAACAGGCGGAAAATGCTGAGTTATTGCAATTGAAACCCGTCTTAAAAAATGGCAAACTAAAAATCGAAAATCAATTAACAAAGGAGGTTGCTATTGTTGGGTTAAGGGTTACGTATTTAAACGAAAAAAACGTATTAGAACGCTTTGTAGGTGAGGATATCGTATATGTTTTACCCGGAAAATCAGTTGACTTAGACTATTACAAAGGAGGTAAACTGCTCTGGGATGGTAGTGTTTTGTCTTACGGATTGATTGTTTATTCTATTGACCCCGACACGAAAATTCCACTTGTTCCCATTCATGTTTACTCAGGGATTTGGTTACATGAATGGAAAGAAAACAAACTCGTAATTACTCGATAATATGAGATTTAAAAATTTACAACACGGCCAATTGTCAAAAAGCGTAAATGAGATTTCTCAGATTATATTAGACAACGGATTGCAAGCTGTTTTAGGTAATCAGATTCAAGATTTAAATCTAATTTTACAGAAAAACGAGTACTTATCAAATGAAATTGACGTAATAGGTCAATTTGAAAATGAAATAACTACGCAAAAAATACTCACCGACTACTTTAAGTTAGAAAATTCAACAAACTTAGCGAAGGAGATACAAACTAACGGAAAAGGTAAAATTGAAACTGAGGAGTTTCACTTAAATTTTCAAAAGATTGATTTTTTTACACCCCTTCAACTTCATGACTTACATTCTGCCATTCTGATTTTAGCGACTGATAAACCCATTGTCGATCATGAAGCCGACCTAATAAGATTGGCAATTGAAGATTATCAATGGATCATTGCTTTGAATGAAAGCCATTTCCCTCAAGGCTTTTTAAGAGAATGTGGCAAGTTTATATCACAATTAGATTTATTTGATGAAAAAGGGGAAGCATCGTTATTAGATTTATTAAAAGACATGTCACTGGAAAAAAAGAGTATTTTCCAAACAAAAATTGGATTGAAAAAAATCAATAAAGTTTTAAATGCGTCGTCTTTATTGTTGAAACAAGAAATCAAAAACTCAAAATCGAAGAAAAATTTAATTCAACAGAAAGTAACCAGCTTGGGTGATGGTAAAAATTTTAATTCATCAGAGATAATTCAATCTATAAAAAATATAGTTTCTCAATATTCAAACAATTATGACAAGAGTTTAAACTCGAGTTACGAGCAATTTTTAAACCTAGGAGAGTCAGAATTTATTGGATTAATTTCATCTATTAACGATTCGCACATCCCTTTGAGCGAAAACCAAAAAATGAAAAATATTGAGTTGGGTATTGAAGAAAATTACTTGAAAAAATTATATATCGAAGTTGAGCGCATTTTCCTGAAAAGGTTCAATACTGATTTAAGTATACTTTTAGATTCTCTAAATCAATTAGAAAGAGACATAGAAGCCGTATTTAAAAAGCACAATTTCATCTACCAAAAAGCCAATATTAAATATTTAACTGAGAGTGATTTTCAACAGATTTTACATTACATACGAGCGAAAAAACCCAATTATAATGGAACGGCACCCTTAAAAGGTATAATGGAATATTTCTCAGCTGCAAGAAAATTCCAAATGACCTTTTTCATGTTTTTATCCATGTTTGGGGTATCTAGTCTGATAAGACAATATCAGTATATTTCGATTCCTGTTACCGTAATATTGTTAGGAATAGGCATCATGAGTGTATATAAAAATGTGAATAAAGAAAGAGTTGAAAACGAGGAAAAAGAGCAACAAAAAGCCCATGAATCATTAACATCTTACATGAAAGATGTAGCCGCTGAAATTCAACGATATTGGATTAAAACTCTGATTGACCATTTCAAATCACAGCTACAGACGTTGTCATTTGAGATCGAAAACCAACTAAAAGTTTATACCCAGAGCCAAATTTCACAAACGGAAGAAGAGCGAAAACGAAACCAGAGACTGATTTCAACGTTTGAACAAAACGAGCGCAAATTAGACACTGCGTCAAGAAATATTCAACCGGCAGAAAGAAACTTACAACGAATGGTATCTGATTTGGAAAACGCTTACAGTAATTTGCTTAGATCTGAAAGAGAAGAAAGGCGAAGGATATGATCGTCGGAATTGATTTGGGAACTACATTTTCTTTGACATCTAAATTGGGTTCAGATGGCAGGCCTATTCTTATTCCTGATTCGTTGGAAAGCGATTATTTTGCTACCCCTTCGGTCGTCCATTTATCCGATAAAACTGCCATTGTTGGTAATATGTGTGAAGATCTTATTTCACAAAATCCAGACCTACCGGTTCAAAGATTTTTTAAGAGACACTTTGGAATTCCCAAGCCATTGGCGTTTGATAAAAACCAACAACCATGGTACCCAGAAACTCTCGGAGCATTAATTTTAAAAAAATTAAAAAATGATATTGAACATTTTGACCCGAGCTCAATTGAAGGGGCCGTTATAACGGTTCCCGCTCATTTCAACGACGCTCAAAGAAAGAGTGTTTTAAATGCGGGAGCACTCGCTGATTTACCTATAATAGGATTGGTGGAAGAGCCTATTTCAGCAGCGCTTCATTATACAGTGATAAATAAAGTACTTGATAAAATTGTTTTGGTATATGATTTAGGAGGTGGAACTTTTGACTCCACCTTGTTGAGTATGGATCTTAATGGAACTTATGTTTTATCAAAAGAGGGAATTACAGAACTAGGTGGAAAAGAATTTGACGAAAAAATAGGCGAATTTATATTAGACAATTACAAACGTTACGTAGGATTTGATTTAGAATTAAACGCCGTAAATCTGCTCCAATTGAGAAAAATTTCCGAAGAAATAAAAATAGAATTATCCTTGCCTCAAGCCAACATTTTGAGAAAATCTATACTTCTTGGAGATAAAGTCATTGATATAATTTTCAACCGAAAAAACTTCGAGAATAGCATCAAACTTGCCATTGACCAAACCATTGACTCTACGATTCGATGTTTATCAGGGGCTTCACTTAAAGCCAAAGACGTACAAACCATTTTATTGGTTGGAGGCTCTTCAATGATACCTTATGTTCGGGAAAGGTTGAAGGAAGTATTCAATGAACCTCATCACCAAATCATGTATCATGAGCCAATGAAAGCTGTTGCATTTGGAGCAAGTATCTATGGGGCTCAAATTTCGGGCAAAGCTAAAGCGTATGATATTCCATCTGAATTTATGGGTATTACCGGCTATAATATCGGTATTAAAACGATAGACCCTGAAAGCAGAACCGTTCAATTCGACACCCTTGTAAAGAAAAACTTACCTTTACCTGTAAGGGCAACAAGAACTTATTACACTAGCAGCGCCAATCAAAAAACCATAGAACTGGAAGTTTATCAGTATGATAACGAAAAATCAAGTATTCATTTTATCGGTAAATTAACGATTGGACCCATTCAAAATAACCGCGTGAATTACCCCATTGAAGTTACCATTACTAATACTGAAGATGGTGTTGTATTGATTAATGCATTCGATCCCAGTAGTGGTCAAGAATTGGAGCAAACCTTCGGCATGGATGATGAACTTGACAACTATTTGACCAAGCAAAAAAGATTGATTGACCAAACTGTAATCAACAACATCGTATAAAATACCAATTAATTGGTACTTTAATCAAGAAAAAAAACAAAAAATTTGAGCAAATAATATTGCTATGGATAACTCAAATTCAATTACAGGGGAATTTCAGGAAAGACTGGAAAATTTCCATGCCTTTGTTGATCAGAGCGAAGGTCAAATTAATCAAAGTGTAGAGAAAATTCAGAATATTGAAAGTGATCTTGATTCACAAATTCAAGATTATTTATCAACTGCTGATCAGCAAATTTCTGAAATTTCAGTTTTCTCTGATCAAGCAAAAGAATCAGCCGATTCAATAAATTCAATTGTAGATTCTGCAAATGAAAAATCAAATGAATTGGAAGAATTCCTCCAAAACACACAGAAAAATGCAGAAGATCAACTTGAAGAGCTAGAAAACATCAAAAGTGAAAGTCAAACTTTTCTGGAGGAAATCAATTCCAATAAAGAACAATCTTCGAGAGAACTCGAAATTATTTCAGATTACAAGGTACAAAGCGAAGAAATGCGAAATCAAGTTGAGTCTTTGCTCGGTTTGGTTACGGATTACGAACAGCAATCGAAAGAATTATTGGGAATCATCCAAGATTTAAGAACAGAAATCGAAGGCTTGAGAACGGATTCTGAGAATCTAAAGATGGACATTGAAAATTTAAAATCTGATTGTATCACATTAAAAGATGAATGTTTGAGTCTGAGAGATGAAAATATTTCATTGAGAGATCAAAGCACAGATTTGAAAAATGAGAGTACAACCTTGCGTGACGATTGCAATACTCTAAAAGGAGATTGTGAAGACTTAAAATCTCAAATTGATTCTTTGCATAAAGATTCTGAGACTACCACGCGCGAAATTCATGATTTGGAAAAGAGTGCATCGGCCGATGCTCAAGATGCTAAGAGAAGTGCACAAGATGCAGAAGCGGCAGAATCTAGAGCAGAACAAGCTGCTAGAGAGGCACAAATCGCCGCATCTAGAATCGGTGGATTTTAAAGATAATTTGATTTTTTGTAAAAAAGGCCGCCGATTGGCGGCCTTTTTTTATCCTCTAACGCCCATAGAACCTAGTACTTTTTCTGATCGGGGTGATTTTGTAACTTGTTCTTTGATTATCCCTTGAATTTTTTCGACGACAGTTCTATCATCTAATTTATTTTCCATCAAAGATTTCGTATTGAAAAAATACTTAGTTTCTTGGCCTAGATGCACAGTCGTTTCGTGTGAATACTTTACAAATTTTCGATTACCCTTGATTGATTTTTCTTGAATGACCTTGACATGTTCAGATAAACTTATCTCTATGCCAAGCTCTTTTGCCGCTTTGATTATTTTTTCGCGATTCTGTTCATTCAAACGACGAATTTCTTCAAGAGTTCCAACTGAACTTTCGGTTGTAAAAGAACCTGATCCTTTAATATTGAGAGTTTGAAAATCTGCCATTTTCATTTAATTAAAAACTATTTCTTGCATTTCTTGCAGCTTCTCTTGCATCTTCCATGTAATCATTCGCTTTAACGGCAAACTTTGATGCCTCTTCACAAGCTTTTTCAGCACAATCTGCGCCCTTTTCAGCTTTCTTTTCATCTTCCAAAATTGCTTTTAATAATTCATCCGTTTCTGATTTGTTTTCTGTAATCTCCTTTAAGAGATCTATAACCTTTTTTTCTGAATCTGTTTGTAGAGTATCTAAATCTTTCACAATTGACTCTCCAGTTTTGTGATAGGTCTGTATCAACTCAAGTAATTGAGAAGCATCATCACGGCATTTTGATAATTCTTCTTTCAAAGAACAACCATCTTCCTTGCACTTTGTCAATTGTTCTAATGCTTCTGCAGCTTTTTCTGCAGCATCTTTCACTTTCTCAAGATTTTCAGTAATTTCTTTTTCCATTCCAGTAATTCTTTGAGCAATTTCATCAATAGCATCAACCAATGCACCGAGAGCAGACATGTTTTGTTTGGCTTGATCAATTAAATCATTTATTTGAGATATTTGATTGCTAATTTCTTCAGAATATTTGTCCAATTCATCAACGATTTCACCCAAATCTTCCATAAACTTTTTACTCGCTGAATGGAAACTTTCAATTTCACCGATCAAAGTCTCAGCGTGAGCTTTGTATTGAATTAATACTTCAATTACAGAATTAGCTTCTGCTAAAATTGATTTGATGGTAGAAATTGCCTCTTCAGCCTCATGTAAATATTCAAGTATTTTACCATGAGCCTCTTGGCTTTCTTTCTCATAATTTTTTATGTTATCTCTCAAATCAACACACTCCAAATGGAGCTTTGTTACTTGTTTAAATAAACTTTCTACCTCCCCGTGTATATTTAAAATATCTTCCAGTTTTGATTTTGCACTTTCAAAAATATCACGAACCATGTTTGCGTGATCTTCGGCTTGCTTTTTAAATCCCTCGGCTTCATCAGCAGCTTTATCAGCTGCGGTTGCTGAGCTAGCAGCTGCACTTGCCGAACCCGATGCTTGAGATGCTGAACCCGCTGATGCACTTGCCGAACCTGCTGCCTCCGAAGCAGAAGATGACGCACTTGATGCGTGAGATTGTGCCTGAGATGCTGCTGCTTCTGCTAGACCTGCAGAACTTTGAGCTTCACTTTCGAAATCTGCGGCAGATTTAGCCGATTCCTCAGCCTCATTTTTGGCAGCTTCCGACTGCTCTTTGAGTTTTTCTATTTCAGATTTTAAATCATTTGAATCATCCCTGCAAGTGGTAATTTCTTCTTTCAATGATTGGGAACTGTCTCTGATTGTTGAAATTTCCTGCTTAAGCGTTTGAGAATCGTCTCTGACAGTGGTAATTTCTTCTTTCAATTGAATGGATTCCTCCTTCATTGAATCGATTTCAGTTCTGAGTGTTTCCGATTCTTCTTTTACCCTCAGGATGTCTTCTTTGATTGTAATTGAATCTTCTTTGATTTGTTCAATTTCTTCGAATGTTTGTTTGGAATTTTGTTCTGTATTTTTAATTTCTTGGAAGGTAGATTCAGATTGACTTAAACATGCATTTATTTCTTGATTCAGCTTTTCTGAATTTTCGTGAAAATCAGAAATCTCTTTTAAAAGATTTGCCCCTTGTTCTCTGTCTTCCTCAATTTTACCCAAAACAGTTGAAGATTCAGATTGATTTCTTGTAATATTTTCTAATGCTTCAATGGATGATTTTTCGGTGTTCTCAATTTCTTCAAATAATTTTTCCGATTCCTTTAACACATTTTCAGTTTCTTCAGAAAGTTTTTCAGAATTCTTCAAATAATTTTCTATTTCACCAAACTTCTGCTCAGAGCTTTGTGCAATTTCTTGAATTGCTTCAAACTTTTCATTCGAATGATCTACAATTTTCTCTATACCTTCATTGTGTTCGTTTACTTGATCTAACACAACCAACAACTTCTCAAAAATTTCTTCTCCCTTTTCGGCCATTTCCAATCTGTATTTCTCGTTTTCTTCCTCAAAGGCCTCCATGGAAGTTGCACATTTTAATTTGCATTCCTCAACTATGGTATCAAGTTCTAATTTTAACGAATTAGCTGAGTTTAAAACGCTCTGCATATCGTTCTGCATAGATTCCATGTTTTCTACGTAAATAGCGGCTTGTTCATCCAACCATTTTTCAAATTCCTCTTGTGTCATTTTATATGTTTCTTTGACTGCAAGTTTTCAAAAAACAAGTTCAAAACCATACCAAAAAAAAGGTATTTTCAATCAAATCAAGGCTTTAATAAATACCAATTTTTTGGTACGTGCTAAATTTTAGGTAGAGGTAAATTCGAGAGAATTTGATTTGCCCAACCCATGAAAAAAACAACATTGCTTTTCGTCACATTTCTTTTGTTTAAATCAATTTTTCTGAAAGCTGAAAATCCGCCTAAGAATTCAGTAAATCAATCATTTTTCATCGAAAACCAAGGTCAGCTTTCCAATGAACTCGGACAGAGCCGCCAAGATATAAAATTCTATCACCGCCAAAATCAATTGCACTATTACATCAAAGAAAATGGTTTTAGCTATCAAGTCGTACGAAAAAAAGAAACCGCTCCTGATATCCTTAAAACACAAACTTTCGGAAAAATCAACGAACCGATAAAACAAGAAATTCCCGCCGAGATTGCTTTTGATATTTTTAGAATTGACGTAGAATTAATCGGAGCTCAAAAACCATCTAATATTGAAAAATTGCAATCCGTTGATTACTATGAAAATCATTATATAGGCAACCCATTAACCAATACTTTAGATCGATATGAAAATTGCAGAGCCTTTGAAAAAATTATAATTAAAGATATTTATCCTTCTATTGATTGGGTCGTTTACTTTAAAGACAACAACATCAAATACGACTTTGTAGTTCATCCAGGAGGCAATCCTGCACTGATTCAAATGAAATACCTCGGTGCAAATTCTATCGAAATCGACCCAATGGGTCAACTTCAGATTGAATTTGATAAATCTCAAGACAAAATCACAGAAAACGCCCCCATTTCATTTTCTGGAAATCAAGAGATTAAAACACGTTTCAAAATAAAACAAGATCATATTTTAACTTTTGAATTAGAAAATGATAATTATAACAAAAATATCGACCTGGTCATTGATCCTTGTTTAAAATGGGGCTCTTTTTATGGTGGAACTTCATCAGATTATGCCTATGGAACAGCAATAGATGCTTCAAACAATCTTTACCAAACAGGTACTACCTATTCACCTTCTGGCATCGCCACTTCAGGCGCATTTAAGGCAACTTTAAGCACCAGCGGTGATATTTATATGATTAAAATAAATTCTTCTGGCGAACCCATTCACGGAACTTATTTTGGTGGAACAAACATTGACATCGCCTATGGAATTTCTGTATATGGGAATCGAATAAATATTGCAGGTCATACTCAAAGCACAGGATTAGCCACCTCTGGAGCGCACCAAACAAACTTGTCTGTAAGCAGCATGGACGGTATTATAATTCAATTCAAAGACGATGGCAACTTGATTTGGTCGTCTTATTATGGAGGATCGGGAACTGATGGATTTAAAGGCATCTGTAACGATTTAAATGGCAATATTTACGCCTACGGAAGCACCAACTCAAATTCCGGAATTGCAACATCGGGTGCCTACAGAACTACCAATATTGGAACCAACAGTTTTTTTGTTAAGTTTTCAATCAATGGTGTTAGAAATTATGGAAGCTATTTTTCGGGTAGCACCCAATCAGGTGGTTCTTCAGATGATTATCTAATTCAAAAAATGGGTATTGATAAAAATGGCTTGATCTATTTAGTTGGATATACTAGCTATTCTTATATACCGACCATAAACCCCGGAAGCGCATACACTCAAGCAAAAAATACGGGGTGGGATGGTTTCATTGCGAGATTTTCTACAACTTTCGGTTTGCAATGGTTTACTTATTACGGGGGAAATGGCAGCGATTTCATTTATGATTGCACCATTGATCTTTCGGTAAATTTGATTATTTCAGGTTACACTTCTTCAACAAATTTAGTAGCCACCTCAGGCACAAACAAAGGATCCGGCGATGGAATTACAGTAAAATTCAATTCCACCGGAGTTCGTTTGTGGGGCTATTATTTCGGGGGAATCAACGAGGATTTTTTTGAAAAGGTTACCGTTGATAAAACGGGTATAATATATGTGGGTGGTTATTCAAGTTCTACTGGAGTTTTCACAAGTGACGCGTTTCAGACCACTTCTATCGAAGGCAAAACAAGAATTTTCATGAAATTAAATGCATCGGGCTCAATCATTTGGTCGACAGCATATGGAGGTAATACATATAACACACTCACCAATTTATTGATCCATTCAGATGGTGATTTATTCGTCGCAGGATATGTTTATGCGTACTATGGAACCGAGCTAGTCAATAACTACGGAAATAAAAACCCAACTTCAAATTACAAGGGTTATATCGGTAAAATAGGTACAGGAAATATTATTTTAAACACCACAGAGACTCTATGTGGTGGAAAAACTTCAATCAATCTTTGTAGAAAAACGAATTTCTCGGGATTGGTAAGCTGGGAAAACAACTTAACTTCTACCTGCAGAACCATAAATAAAAGTGGGAATTATTGGGTTAAAACAACCAATACCACTGTAGGCTGCACATGGATTGATTCATTTAATGTAATTCAGGCGAAAAACACTTCCTCCATTACTCAATTGACTCCCTATTGTACTTCAGGTCAAAACACAGAACTAACGGTCAAAGCTAAAAGTAAATACACCTCTTTGGCCTGGTATAATCCATCCAATTCTCTCATTTCATACAGCAATAAAATCAGTACCTCAGTGACCGGAATTTACACCACCATAATGACCTTAGAAAACGGATGTAAGGATACAGGAAAATATTATTTAAGCCCAACTCCGTTAGACGTCAGAATTTCGAAATATTCCCGATCTCAACCTTGTGGAAACTCATTTGTACCTGATATTCAACAAGGAACACCCGTAGAATTGACATACAGCTGGTCACCCAACACCAATATTTCTAATCCAAATATTAAAAATCCAGTTTTCATTGTTAGTGCTTCAACCAAAAGATACATTTTAACAACAAGCTATAAAGGAACCTGCACGGAACAAGACACATTAGACATTCAGGTGGCCAATCCTTTAGAACAATCCATTTCGATAAACCCCAATGCTCCTAGTGAAATTTGCGCAGGAAGAACTCTCAAACTGTCGGGTTCCATGAATCCAAAAGTCGAAAACTCATACAAAGACAATTACCCTATATCGATGATTCCCTTTTTACCTAACAGAGAGGACTCTATTCAAATTATTTTTGATGCCTCTAAGGGCGATCAACAATTAAAAGGCTCCCCATCTGTATATATAACCTTTGGAGCCGTGGTAAACTGCCATATCAACACCAACTACTGGTATAATGTTCAAGGCCAATGGGGCAAAGCAGATCCAAAATTTAAAATGAAAAAAATAGGGCTTGATTCATGGAGTTACTCATTTAAAATTGACCGCGTATTTGAGTTGGATAATTCGCAAAAATACTATCAAATGATTCCTGCGATATCGCATATTGCTATGGTTTTCAGCGATAGCACATTCAAAGTAGTATCGAAAACTGCCAACAACCACAGTGATTTATACTATCCCATTTACGACACTTTAAATTTACACCCCTCTAACTCTGCAGTTCAACTCATACAACCCGCCGTTTTTAATTACGAACCTCTACCTAAATTCGACGTTTTCGAAAATGATTCCATTCCGTTCCGATTTATTTCAAATGGTAATTTTAAAAATTGGGAGATTAAGTTGGGAAACAAGCCAATTACTCAAATCACAGATGCGAACTCAATTTCTTTTTTTGTCAAAGGAAATTTCAGCTTGACCACCGATACGTTGAAAATCATCTGTAAAAATAGTCTCGGACAGTCAATCGAAAAACGATATTTAATTGCTTCAAAGTTTAGCGCTCAAAAACCAAGACAAATTCTTTGGCAGTGGGGCGACAATACAAGTTCTGTAACGAATGTTGAGGAATATACTTCAAAAAAATACAGTAATACTACCGCAGGGAATAAGCAAATAAAAGCAAAAGTTAATTTTTTGGGTTGTACATATACCCAGGAGGTCATTCACAACATTAGCCTAATAAATTCCGTAAATCCAAACTTTACCTATTCACCCAGTATTTTGTGTGACAATGGAACCAATTTGATCAATTTTGATGCTAGTTCGAGTTCCTCAAAATTAACGGGCACATTCACAAATAACCACAAATGGATTTTTCCTGACAACTCCACTATCAGCGGAGTGCAGACCTCAAAATCATTACCTAATGCTGGTGACAAAATCATCAAACTCATTTCATATTCGGACCCCAAATGCCAAGATACAACAATCAAAACCCTAGTAATTAATCAACGACCTACATTAACAGTTTCTGCCTCACCGTCTGATTTTTATTGCGAAGGAAATTCGATGATTTTTGGAACACCCATCAATTTAATCAATTACAAATGGTATAAACAAAACGAATCTGGTGGTTGGGACTGGATGACTTCAGATAGAATTTATAACCCCAAAGAACCGGGTACCTATAGACTTACAGCTTCTAATATTAAGGGATGCTCAGATACTCAGATGCTAATCATTAAAAACAACCCTGTGACTATTGAAGCTCCCTTAGGCACCAATTGGTGTGATTATAGTGATGTTTTGAAACTAAGAGTTAAGGAAAATTTCACTTCATATCGATGGTTAAACGGCGCTACAAATAAGGAAATTTCCGTAAACGAACCTGGAACATATTCTGTTAGAGGTATAAATGGCACTTGTACAACTGCGTATCAGTCGATTACTATTTTAAATGAAAACAACAGTTTCAATTCGAAATTTACGGTAACTCAAAATTCAGCATATAGATATACATTTACGCCAATCATAAAACCTAAATATGCGGCCTGGACTTTTGGAGATGGTGAAATTGATATTTATCCAAATCCTACCCATACATACCAATCAAAAGGAATTTACACAGTATGTTTAGACGGAAAAAGCAAGTGTGGAAATAGAGATATAAAGTGTACTAAAATCTCCGTTAATGGTTTGTTTTCAGGAGTAGAAGATACACTCCAAACATCGCTTGTTTTTATTTCTAAAGACATGGACACTTATACCATTAAAGCAGAAGGTTTTAGCAATATGGCTGTTTATGAAATCTATTCCATTTCCGGAGCTTTGATTATATCTCAAACACCGATCGATAAAAATAAGTTCCAATTGAATCATTCAGGAGGAATTTATATTCTTAAGATAATAGATGATTCGAAATCACATTCATTAAAGTTTGAACATACACATAACTAGAGATAATGCGCAAATTATTAATAATTCTTATCTGTATTTTAAATTACAATTGGATTTATAGTCAAGGCATCAATTTACCAGTGGCTAAACCCAAACCCAAATCAAATACAACATCTTCTCAACCCGTACCTGCGAAAAGTGAAAAACAAATTTCTATCAGTCTTATTTGGGAAGGAGATAAAACCGTTATCATTTTTATTGGAAGTAGCAGATTTGTTTGCCAAAGCAACAGTCAACAAACGGTTAGTATTCCCTATAAAACATTTTACCCAATCACCGTTGAAACGCCGGTTCAAAAAAACAGCGCTGAAAACTTTTTTCAACCTGAACCCGAAAATGGGGGCACTCTGACCATAAGTTGGCCCAACTCTTACCGTTATCCTATTTTTAAGTATGAATCCCTAAGTGAACTCAGAGAAGCCGAAGCAAGAGTCATAAGAGAAATACAAGAAAATCAAAAACAAGCCCAAATAGCCATCATCACAAAAGCTAAGGTATATCTTTCTCAAGGCAATTGTGATGAAGCAAATAGTTACTTCAATGAAAATTATCCTGAAAATGGTCCATTAAAAATGAATTCTACTGAGGTAATGAATTTTATAGATGCCGTTGAGGATTGTAGAACACAGAAAATTGCATTAGAAACAGAACGCAAAAAACAGAATCAACTGTATTTTATCAATCAATGTGCTTCAGAAATAAATTTAAACGATTGTATTTCTGCGCTAAAAAAATTCGAAAATAATTTACCAGCAGGACCATTAACTAAGCAATCGCCAGAAGCACTAGATTTCCTAAAAAAGGTAAAAATCTGTCAAGAAGAACAGAAAAAACTTGAAACGGAAAAGTTACTAAGCATTCAAAAAGATTGGTTAAAAAATAATATTTTAACTTTAATTGAGTCTAAGAAATGCGATAGCGCAGAAAAGTTAATTATAAAGAAATTACCCAAAGGGCCATTAACGTCCACTTCTACAGAAATCATTGACATTCAGAATAAAATAAACGATTGTAAGAACACTATTGCCGCAGAAGAAGCATTAAGAAAGAAGCAAAAGCAAGCGGTAATGATCATCAACTGCGAATCTTTATTAACTGAAAACCGATGCGAAGAAGCAGAGAAATTATATGCAGAAATTGCCACAATGGGGCCATTGACTGAAAAATCTGCCGAATTATTGGCGTTAAAAAACGCAGTAACCAATTGCAGATTACTAGTAAAACAAAAAGCCGTTGAAAATCAGAAACAACTATTGCTTTTTGCGAACGAGGCCATTCAATTGGGACAATGTGATCAAGCTGAAGATTTTTATTCCCGAGCAAAAGACGGGCCCTTAAAGGAATCTGAGTCTGTTTTTATTGAGGTATTAGGTAAAATAAAAAAGTGTCAAATCGATGTAAAATTCAATGAGCTATTTTATCAGTACTCGAATGCTCTGAGTCAGTACAAGTATGAAAGTGCCTTAAATTTCATTATTGAAGCAAAGAAACTCAAACCAACTGACAAAGAAACATTAGAGAATTTCAGTGAATTGAATTTAAAACTTACAGAAGGTATAGTTTTATTAAATTCAGCCAACAAACTCTTTATTGAACGAAAATTCACAGAATCAGCCGAACAATATCAAAAGCTGCAAGAAATTCTTCCTTTTTGGGATAAAATCCCCAAAGACCGAATCGGCGAAATAGTGAAAAAAGAACAATTTCAAAGACTCATTATTTCGTATAATTCTCCAAATAAAAATTACCATAACCTGCGCAAACTTACCGACTCATGTTTGGCTACAGATCCCAATAACTCAGAGCTAATGAGAATTTCGAAGGACATAAATTTTCAAATACTGTGGAACGAACATAAAGACTATGTAAATAAAGGAGAATGGAAGATAGCGAAATCAAGAATACTCGCAGCGAATGAAATAAATCAAACCGACTCGGGTAACGTCGCTCTACAATATATCAATAAAAAAATAAAGGAAAGTGATTTTCAAAGAATAAAAGAGACATCAACTCTAGATAGCTTGGTGATTTTCTTGAGAAAAAATCCTGATTATTACGACAGTTCTAATTTCGAGTTGAATAAAAAATTAGCAGAATTCTACATGCGTAAAATTGAACTGAATTACGGCAAGCGAAAGTTTCGAAAATCAATAAAGAAAAACAAACCAAACAATGAAAAAGCGTTAATGTTTCAATACGCAGATTATACTATCCCCGAAGACCCTAAATTCAAAGAATCTTTGAACGCTCGATTGTGGAATCTAAAATTAGAACGGCGCTACAATGATGGTTTGGAAATTTTAGCCGGAATGGGTGGAACTTACATGCAAGGAAACCTTCATGTAAATTTGAGTGATATTTCTACGTTAAATTATCCTAATCCAGCTAAAACCGTCGTAAACTGGCAAAACATCAACAATTATCCAAGTGAAGAGTGCTCTATTGTATCAGGGAAATTACATTTTACGAATTGGAAATTCAAGAAACCCAAAAGAGCCATTGGAAGATATTTTGATATACATGGAAATTACTTTAATGCCAACGTTTATTTCAATTCTTACAATCAAGAAATTACTTTCATGAATGATCGATTTAGCGAACTGTACATTAAAGAAAACCCTAACTACTATAAGTCAATAGGAGTATCTTTATTCAGTTATAATTGGGTTTTTAATAATGTAACTCAATCGTCGGACAGGGTTGAATACAGAATGAGCTATAATCATCTGAATTTAGGTACTAATTTGGGCTGGCGTTTTGGGAAAAGTCGCCAAAAACTATTTTTTGGGTTGGAAGCTCATACCAACTATATACTTACTCACGGGGCGTATATAAGACAATATGGAACTTCCAATTTGAATCTATATCCTGTTGATTTCTCGACCGCACGTAAAAACACATATTTATCTCCTTCTTTAACCTATGGAATCGGACCAATTACAACATCAATCCAACCGTTAAATAGCAAACTACTGCCCATAATTACCAATCCAGACTATTCAACAAATGGATATAAATTCGATGCCGATTTAAAATTAAATTTAACCAGATGGTGGAAAATAGGAATTAACTATTCCATAGTTGATATTCGTCAATCATACTTGCTGCCTGTATTCTCAACCCAAGAGACTCAGTATTTAATTAACAAATCTGACATCGACGTTCAAAAGCTCAAAATGACTAACTATCTTATCTATACTGCAATAATGTTCTAATAAAATTTGGGAAAAAGATAGCTATTCACTATCTTTGCAGTCCTTTTCGGAGGAGCGTCCTACGGGTTAGGATGAATAATAGAAGAAAGAGTAAATATGGCAACCAAAATTAGATTGCAAAGACACGGTAGAAAGAAAAGAGCTTTCTATCACATC
>JACCDY010109104.1_pt1 | contig 22835 bp, 18 predicted proteins | sample 7446391 | NCBI WGS metagenome assembly JACCDY01 (sample SAMN15323451, study PRJNA562643) | freshwater metagenome | isolation source: river surface water | place: USA:Blue River Watershed | collected 2017-08-18 | reverse complement strand
CATAAACTTCACTTGGTCACCTGGGAAGAATGTAAGATACTCCACCATCTTATCATTACCCTCCTTACGAAGTTCAAGATAACGGAAGAATCGATAGTTCGTATTTCCCCACACCTCACGAGCCCTCTTATAAATGGGAGACATAAACTTCTGACGATTAAAATTCTCATCCACCAACATATACCCCTCCATCGTTAAATCCGTCGTCGTTGATAGTGTACTTAGAATAGAAATATCTCCATGACGAGGCACCTTCGCAATACCAATATCCTTCTCACACTCCATCATCGTCGTCATATTACGGGTTGAGATATGATATAGTTGTGCCGTCGGATATTGAACCACCATCGAATTCTCCGGATGACATAGAATAAACGAATAACTCTCATTCACATCCAGTCCACCCAAAATCTCCATCGGAAATACCTCCTGAAACATCTCCTCAAAACTCTTATGAGTTAACCACTTCGCCCTCTTCGCATTAATACACTTCTTCGTGGATACAATCCACATGTCATTATAATGAAAGAGTCGAATCAGTGCACCCTCAATCGCAATCTCTAAATGCGACTTTGTCTGGTCAATCTTCGGATCAACACCCTCCATCTCTACCCCCTTCGGGAATGTATAACAAATAATTTTATTTGTACCCTTCTCCATAATAATACCATTACAATCTTTTACAAATGAAATATCTTGAGGTGTATTATCCGTCTGACAGACCAGATAAAGTGTAGGATACATCTCATCCTCTTTAATCTTCAGATTATAAGGTGCCGCCTCACATACCTGGCGAATACTCTCAAACTCCACTAAATTTTGACTGTTAAGAAATTCAATAAACTCCATTTTTGTTTTTACTTCTTGTCTTTTTTATTCTTTTTTCTTTAAGTTCAAATTTATTTGAATAAATGGATTCATTTTTTTTTTCAATATTCAGAATGAAAATAACTTTATGTAAAATGAGGGGAGGGATATGGAGAAAGATAAATATAAAATGGGTATTTATAGATAATCTATAAGAATAAAGGAAAAAATAGGAAAAAGAGAAAGATTTTCGATAAAAAAATTATAACCTAATAATAGATAGAATTCTTATAAATGAGTGATAATGAATCAAATGAGAATATAGAAGTTCAATCAATTAAAAGTGAAGAGAATGAGAATGAAGGAGAAGTATTAAATATGAATAATGAAAATTTTGAAAAGATAGTAGAGGTAGATGAAGCGGAGGAGGAGGAGGATAGTAGGGAAGCGGAGAATGAGGCGAATGAACTTCAAAATCAGTCAAAAGCAGTTGTTTTTAAGGATTTAACGGAGAGACAAAAAAAATTAATGTCAACAGAGCCATCTGTTGTAATTGAAAAATTAGATGATGAAGCATCTGAGATGAGTGAAGATGATCAAGAAGTTGAAGTGAATGAAGAAGATGAAGAGATCGAGATTGATGTATTAGAAGATGAGAATAGTGATGTGATTTATGAAAAATCAGTGACGATTGAGGAGAAGATGGCGAAGAGTGAAAAAGAGAAGATCTATGTGGATGAGACAATTATGCTTCAAGAGATTCAGAATCAATTATTAAATGCTCTTCCTGTAACTAAACAGAGTTTGTTATATGTACAAAAAAGAATTGAACGAGAAGCGATGAAGATTATGCAGACTCGTAAAATGGGTATTGATCGTTTCGAAATGATTGAAAAAGGTATTGATTATAATTATGATGTACCTTGGATTATACCGATTGTTTTAGATAAACATAAAGTATTTATTATCTTACAAGAAGAGGTGATTGATAAGAATGATGTACCGAATGTTAATATGATGATGATGAATGAGAATAATGAGAATTCTGGCTTTACGGAGTCGAAAGAAGATCCTCAAGGTATTCAACAAGAGAATCAAAAAGAACAGATGAAGAAGATCAAAGAATTAGAAAGTGCTACTTATCAAAAATCTCATCGATTTGATCATATTCTCAATGATATTCAAAATATTATTAAACCATATGTGGTTGAAAAGACTCTTGGAGGAGGAGATTTAAGATCAGAACCGAAAGAAGTAGGTTATTATCATCAGAATAAAAAAAGTACTTTAGCTCTTCGTTATTTTGATATTGATAGTATTTATTGGAATTCTCACCAAATTTTAAATCAAATATCTACTTATTCACATGTTGAAGATGAACATGGACATATTACTGATATTCAAGAAGAGACATTAATTCCAAGTGAAGGTATGAATGTAGTTGGTTTCATGGTATTACCAAAAGCAGGTAAAGAGAGTACACCTTTATCCTCTGTATTTACTCCATCCAATTATCAATCCAATCAATTACATAAATTTTATCAGAAGGTAGGAGCTATTGAAAAAGCTACAATCTCACAAGATCAAAAGTTCATTCTACTTACAATTACAAATCATCAATTATCATCAGACCAACATTATGTGATCATTGAAGATTGTGATTATTCTCCAAATATAAATGGTATTCATCGTTCAGTACAAGTAAAAGATGCGAATACGATATCGATAAAGAATAAAAGAAAGATACCGATGTTGAGAGAGGGTTCTATGGGCACATTATATTCTTTAAATCGTCTTCAATATGATTTATATCAAGTGGAGATGAATGCAGAGAATGTAGTACCTCAATTTATAAGTTCTAATTACTTAGATGGTGAAGAATCAATCGATCATATGAAAGTATATCTTTTTGATAAAAAGAAGATATTTGAATCAAACTATAATCGAATTTTACAGAAGATTGCACCCTCTCTTACTGACATCATTGAATCTGAAAAAGAAGAATTTGAAAAATGTGATACTTTGGAAGAGATGGAAGAGATTTTAAAACCTTATCATATTAAACTTTCTCAACTTCATCAAAATCAAATGGAGATCTTAGAAGAGATATTAAAAAAGAATTTAGAAAAGTTCGAGAAAGAAGCTATTGCAGAAGATGATTCAGATATTCCAAAGTTTATCTTCCATGAGTCAAATAAACTCATTATGCAGAATCCAAATCTCTTTTTGGCAGATGTTTATATTCAATCACCTTTTATTCAACGTTATTATTCTAAATATCCTCATCTTCACCTCTCTGAAGATTCTTTAATTGGTCGTTTAAGTTGGATCTTGTCTCAATATGATCATGGTCTCCTATATATCAACTATGTTTTATATGAAAATATGGAAGAATTTGAGAAGAATCATAGTAAAGGTGATATTATTTCAATCATTGAAAGTACACAGAATAGTATTGATGAATTAGATAAGACTCTTCGTAAAGAGATTGATTTATCCAAAAAAGATAAAAATACTTGTAAATTATATCATTATGAAGCTTTACCTATATCAGGTGACATGAAAGTTGCTGGATTAGATGAAAAGACGATGATAGCCAAAGAAGGTGATAAGATAGCCTATTATTTACCGAATGGAAGTGTCTTTTATCATGAAGATAAATTACAGATAGTAGATAAAGGTAAAGCTCAACCTTTAGTGGGTACAGTGGATGGAGTAATGGCATTAGTAGGAGATCATATATATATATGGAATGGTAAGGATCAATGGGAAAAATCGGAGATATTACCAAAATATCATCAAATACGATTTTTATGTGATTTCCAGGATATGGATATACAGCAGATCGATTTAGATACATTAGATTGTGTATATCGTGAGAAGACAGGATGTAATTCTCGTATTATAGGACGTTTAAAGGAGAAGATTCAATTTTTGGAAGATACAAAGGTAGAATTTGAAGAATTAAAAGAGTATATCAGTCAACAAACATATAAAAAGACGATAGAACAGAATATTCAACATATTATATTGAAGTATTTTAGTAAAGATATTACATCTGTTCAAAATGAATTAAAGATAAATCGAAAGGTAGAAGAGAAGAGGGAAGAGAAAGAGAAGAAAGAGAAAAAGAAAGAAGAGGAGAAAGAAGAATTAGAATCAGAAGAGGTAAAGAATGAACACCCCGAACTCACTTCTCTCATCTATCAAATTAATCAAATGAAGAATGATGACCTTAAAAAAGAATTAATCAATCAATTGATTGAAAAAGATGGTTTACTCATTGGTAAAACAATTTATTCAAAAAAATATAAATGTAAAATGAATGGTATATGTGGACACAAGATATTTGATATAAGAATAAATCGTACAACGAATGTGGAGAGGAGAACATTATTATTAACACAGATGTTAACCAAGTTTGGAGATTCTGGAGAGGCTGAACATGAGAAGATTAAATGTACAGAATGTGGTACAGAATTGGGATTAGTAGATTATGATATAGTGGAAGGATATTCTTCATCGGGTGCTTTTATAGTAAATCGTGGTTTAATTGAAGAGGAGACGGAAGATAAATTCTCGGATATTGAAAGAATCGCATTAAGTATTGCTCATGATTGTGGTTCAGAACAGTTCCAAAAATTATTGGCAAAAGAAGGATATTTTGTAGGCGATGATCCAAATATTCTCAGATTCTGTGAATTTGTAATTGAAGGACTCTGTGAGAAGACGGGTGTATCTATCACCACACAGGAATTAATTAATATCATTAAAGATTCGATGATAAAAGCAAAAACGATATTATCCCCTCCTCAATTTATTGAAGCTAAAAAACGTTTATTAATGGATGAAGATGGTTTACCTGAAAGAACCATTAAAGAATTAGAGATTAAAGGATATTTTAAACAATTATATGACCGTTATTATCGTATTAAATGGCGTTCTATTGTAGCATCACGTTTTTTGGTTTCTGTACAAACAGCATTACCAACATTTATTCGTAGTCCATTAAAAGCAGTTGGTAATTTTATATCATTTGATGGTAAACATGGTATACAATATTTAGGAGAGATCTTTGGTATTTTAAACTTTGTATCATTTGGAGGTAAAGAGTCATCTTCAGATGAGAGAACTACATTTGAGACAGAGATTGATAAATCATATAAAGAATTCATTCAACTTCCTCATATTCGTGAATTATATCGTAAGAAAGCACAATATCTCAAAGAATTAAAAGACAAACGTTCGCTTGTATTGGATGGAGATGAACCGATACAGATTCGTATGCCAACATATAAACGAGTTGAAGCTTTACCAGAAGATTTTGAGGAGAAGTTATTAAAATCAAAGAATCGAAATGAATTTTCTAAAATGATGGAACATTTAATTCAACGTATCTATTTTATTGGACAAGAGATGAAACGTATTATTCGTGAGACCATAGATAAAGATCCTCTCATTGATCAAACTTCACCTTTTGTTGAAAAATACTGTTGTTTAGAGACTCTCGATGATTATGTAGATTATTATACCTATATTCAAATTAAATACCCAAATCATGAGAAGGAATCCATATATCAATATATTGATGAATCTAAAAAGTTATATAATATATTCTATCATATCTATTTAAATAAAGGTTCCATCAGTTTCTTTACATTAAGAGGTGAACAACTTACACACTTTATCATGAATCCAATTATTGTATTAAATCCTGAGACAGTATCACAATCGATTATTCAGGAGACATTTTATTATTATGTAGATACTGGTAAATATGTAGGAACATTAAGAGATTATATCGGTAGTGGTTTAGATGCGAAAGATGTAAAGAGTGGCTTAACACGAAAACAGATTGAAGAGAAGCAATATACAAAAGAAGAATTCCAAAAATTATTAAGTGAGATTGTAAAGAAGAATACACGTATTCCAGTAAAAAAGGATAAAGAGAAAGAAGAAGAAGAGAAGATTCGTTTACAAGAATGGAAAAAGAGTGCACAGGAGAAATTAAGATCAGATATATCTGTTTTAGTACAAAATATTGCATCTGTATTAAATAAATCAATGGATACAGGATTTATACAAAAATACAATCGTTTAATTGAAAATATGGGAGTCTTTACAAAAGATTATGTAGACAGAATATCACCTGATTTAGAATATGATGAAAAAGTAGATTCAGAGAGTAAACGATATGAGATTAAATCACATCAATTAAAAGATGAATATCGTCTTTTATATATTAAACGTGTTTTTAATGATTATTTCCGTAAATATTTATCTCTTATTCGTTATAACTATAATCCCAAAGAATTAGAAGAATTAACATTTGTGACAAAAGATGTATCCGAAGAGATGATAAATGAAATCGCTTTTGAACAAATGAGATTTAGACCTTATTTTGAACCGAATATTCAACCTTATTTTAAAGATTTATCATTCCAATCATCTTATCAAAATATTGAGAATATACTTGGTTCAAATACGATTTATAATTTTACAAATAAATTATATGAGGGTGAGATTATCCATCATTCATCGTTTGATATCAATGATGCCTCTTTAGTCGTTTTACATTTATTAGTGAAAGAGTTAAATCAATTGATTATGTGTGTAAGAGAGGATAAGATGATGAAAGAGGAGATGATGGAGAAGATGAAAGATATGGAACCAGAAGAGATGGAGAGGAAGATCATGGATATTGGTTCTAAAAAATGTAAAGCGATATGTGAGTTTATGTTAACAGTCTTTTCATTAGTAGAGAGAGATGAAGAATTATTAAGTTTATGTTTTCATAAATTGTATGTATATAAGAATGTACTTGTTCGTCAAGTACAATTGAAAGCAAAGAAGAATTTGGAAGAAGAGATAGAAAAGACCGATAACTTCTTTATGAAAGTATATAATATACAACAGATGAAGACTCAAACTGGAGCTCGTATTGGAGAAGTAGAAGAAGAGTTAGAAAATGAACAGAATGAATTTGATAAAGAGATGGATAAGAATGATAAAGAAGAGGCTATACAAGATCGTCTTCAAAAATTATCTAATGAAAAAGGACGTCCTTTAACAGAAGATGAGAAAGCTGAATTAACACAGATGGTTATGACTGAGATGGAGAATGAAGAGATGTTAGATGAAGAAGAGAATCAATTAATGAATGTAATTGATGAAGATACAGCAGAAGATACTTATGAAATATTAGGAGATGGTGATTATGGTGATGTTGTTCAAGAGAATGATGGGGACCTTTAGTTAGATTGACAGCGTCAATCAACTAAAGTATATTTTTTTCATTTAGAAAAAGTATAAAAAAAATGAATTGATTTAGTGATTAAGAGAAATGAATGAATATAAAAAAATAGAGATAAGAAGATAGTAGTATATAAAAATGGAATTAACGGAGAAGGAGAAGAAGGATATCGAGAGAAAGAATAGTTTAAAATTTGTGTATCATGAAGAATTACCTAAACCGACACCAGCGCGTTTAAAATATTTAAGAGAACAGGTAAAATATTTAAAGACAATTCCACAACCTGATCAGAGAACTCCTGAATGGTATGCGATGAGAGAATCGATGGTGACAGCATCAGATTTTGGTAGTATTATGGGAGATTGTCCTTATAAGGATAGAGAGAGTGTATTATTAGGTAAGATTGATACAAATAAAAAGTTTTTTACATCACCAGCTATGATGTTTGGTACGAAATATGAAGAGGTCGCAAATATGATTTATCAAAAAAGAAATAATATTAAAGTACATGAGTTTGGTTGTATTCGTCATCATACTTTTTCTTTTATTGGTGCAAGTCCTGATGGTATTACGGATGATGGGGTAATGGTAGAGATTAAGTGTCCAACCAGCCGTGAGATTACAGGAATACCTCCTAAATATTATTGGCATCAAATGCAGGGACAATTAGAGGTTGCAGAATTAGATAGATGTGATTTTTTGGAATGTAAATTAGTGGAAATATCGGAGGAGGAGTATTTACAGGAAAATTATAAAGGAGATTATACATTAAATAGATATGGTATGGAGAAGGGAGTAGTAGCGGAGGTATATAATATGATGGCAAGAACAACGACATATGAGTATAGTCCGATTGGAATACATGATAAAACGTATTATGCTTGGAAAAAAGGAGTTGAACAGCCTTATATTAATCATAAGACGATTGCAGTATCATGTTATACATATTGGATATTAGAGGAGGTATCATGTGTACCAGTTTATAGGGATCAACATTGGTTATATCGTTCACTACCACATTTAGATAGTTTTTGGATGGATGTATTAAAATATCGTAAAGAGGGATTAGCAAAATGTAAAGCGGATATAGCAGAGATTCGAGAGAAGAGAAAACAGGAGAAATTAATAGAGAAGGAGAAAGAAAAACAAGAAAAAGAGAAGGATAAACCAGAGAAGACGATAAAAAAGAAGAATGGAGACCGTGATATCACGGATTTTTTACAGGTGGAGTCTGTCATCAAGAAAGAAAAAAAAGAAGAAGAGTTTGTTCTTCCGGTAGAGAAGAAAAAAGTAGTATCGAAGAAAGAAGAGACGATAAATGATGATGAATTAGAAATAGAAGGATGTTTATTTTCGGAGGAAGATTTAAAACCCACAATTATTTATGATGATGATCAGGAAGATGGACTTATGGAAGAAGAATATAATTTTGGTGAAATGAATCTATTAAATCAAAAAGATTTATTTTCGGATGAATTATTGGAGGAGGTAGTGACACCGGAGAAGAAGACAAAGAAACTTCCCTCTTCAAAAGTGAAGAGAGACCCTTTATATTTATTCGCAGATGATTAAATATCATTTTTTTACATTTTACAATTTACATTTTATAAATAATTTTTTTATAAAATATTTTAAATAAAAAACATAATAAATAAAATATATTTAACGTTTTCCACCACCGTAGAAGGTATTGTTGGAAGGATTTTGGTAGATGAATAACCAACTGTTTTCGCCACATAAGTTGTCGACGGTATAATTGGAAGGCCAATAATTTGGTTCGAGAGGTTCTTCCATAGAACTCCAGCGAGTTCCAGGGCAGAATTTAGGATCAACATTTTTGGGTATAGCACCTTGTCCTTTTTCATAATAATAAACACCTTCTTCATTCCATTTATTAAAAGGTGGTTCTTTACAAGGATATTCTCCTTTCCATGTAGGTTCATCCGGTAATGATATCCATTTATTATAATTCTTTGCATTAGGATAGATGGGTTGTTTATCACCTTTAATTCTAGAAAAGTATAAACTCTGATCACTTGTTCCTCCCATTGTACCTTCTCCTTCACCTACTTTTAACATCGGCTAAGGATACATATCTTTATGATAATTTACCACTAATGTACTATTCTGTATCTTTACTGAATTTACATATAAATATTGTATGGGTAATGGTTCTTTTTCACTAAAAATACCTTTAGGATAATTACTAGCATTCATAGATGGTATAGATTCACCAGGTGGTGGTATAATCTGATCTTGAACATCATAACCAATAAAGTAAGTAGGGAAGAGATAAGGACTCTTCTTTACACCATAACTACCTAGATATTTTTTATCAACAAATTTTAATACATGTACCCACAATTTAATTTCGAAATAATGTTTTTTATCCCATAAAAATAATTCATATTTAATCTCTTCATTATCATGTTTATCAGTCCATACTTCAACATCACCATAATTGGTAGGTGCATAGTGATAAGTATTTTCACTATCGAGTAAAGGTATAATTTTTTGAGTTATTTGATCTAAATCGAGACGAAGACGGTCGCGAGTGGTAGATTGAGTATAGGATTGATGATTAGTCATACCTTTTAATTTAATTTTTTTACGATTATTAATTTGATCTAAGGCATGAAGTAAACGTTTCCATTCAAATTGAGTTTTATTTTCTCTTATCAAATTAGGTCCATCAGGTGAATAAAGACTCTCTTCTTCTTCAACTATATTTTTATTTTCTTCTTCAACTATATTTTTATTTTCTTCTTCAATCTCTTCATTCACACCTTTATCTTCTTCATCTGATTCATTTTTATCCTTCTCTTGAAAGTACTTTTTAATCGGTGAAAATAAAGGATTCTCAATCAACTCTTTTCGATGTTGAACAGAATAATATATCATATAAAGTAAAATGATGATGAATAGTATATAAAATATGGATTTATTATTGATATTCATTCTTTATCTATATCTACTTTAGAATAATAAATTTATTCATTTATTATTCTTACAAAAACAAAAATAAAAATTAAGATTAAAAATATCTATTTGAATTTATTTAATAATTTTTTCCTCTTCTCCAATGACTTTATCTCTTCTTTTGTCATCTTCTTTTCTTCCTCCTTATTTTCTATAAAATAATCTCCCATCTCATTCTTCTTCAATATTTTTAATACACTTATCTCTCCTGTCTCTTTTGATATACTCATCACCTTCTTCCACTCCATTTTATCGTCTTCTAATAATTTTTCTAATTTACTCATTTGACTCTCATCCAATTTTATATTCCTCTTTTCAATATAAATACGAATCTTCTCCCCTATCTCTTTTTTATTCATCTCATCCACCTTCTTGATAATTATCTCCTTCGTCTCATCTTTCGTCTTAAATAAATCATCACCAAATATATCTAACTCTTCATCATATACTGTTTGTACCTCTTTAAAATCTTTATTAGAGGACTTATTACGATTCATCATAATCTGTTTTCTCATTCTCTTCATATAATCAATTACATCAATCTTCTTCTCCACATGTACCTTCTCCTTTTTTTTATACTCATCTGCCTCATATCCATTCCTTTCAAATTCCTCTTCTCTAATTTTTTTCATACTATCTATCATTAATTCAATAAACATCTCTGATGCATCTTTATAATATCCTGTCTTCTCCATCTTTACTATTCTTTATCTATTTTCCTTTATATCCTTTTTCTTTTTCATTTTTTTTTAAATTCTCCTAAATGAATAAAAACTTATTCTATCATCTTTTCTAATATATCCTTTATTTTAAGACCCACTAAATATTTTTTACCATTACTCCTAATATAAACATCTCTCTCTAATACATATGTATTATCTATCGTCATCTTTATTAAATTTCCATATTTTTCATAAAACCATAAATCTTTTCTCATTAATCTTTGAAGTTTCATCATATCACTCATCTCCTTTAAATCCATCTTGTAAAATAAAATATACTGTCTCCACTCTTCTTTTTTTATTTCATCAATTGGAGGTAAACTATCTATTAAATGTATGTAAATATTACCATCTTGATACGTTTTTTGTATATTTAAATTGAATCTCTCATCCCCTTTAATGATACAATCATTTCCCTCTCGACCATAAATAAATATCTGATATAAAAATTTTTTTTCATTCATCATCTCTTCCGTCACTATTTTATTTTTTGATATATCTGTATGATATATATAAATATTTATTTTTTTTTCTTCATTTTCCATTATCCAATCTTCTTTTGTATAAATAATCTCCTCAATCTTCTCTTTCACAATCATTGGTTTATAATCTATATCATCCCATCTCTTCTCCCTTTTTATAATCTTCTCCTCCTTATCTTCTATCTTTTTTATCTCCTCTTCACTTATTATATTTTTGATAACTTCTTTTTCTTCTATAATAGTCTCTTCCTGAATCTTAAAATCATTGATGTCTATATTCTCCACCTCCTTAATTAAATCTATTTCTTCTTTCTTCTTTGTCTCTTTCTTCGTATATTTTCTCTTCTTCTTCTCTTCAACTACCGGTATAGATTCACTTACTACTTTCTTCTCTTCAACCACCGGTATAGATTCATTTACTACTTTCTTCTCTTCAACCACCGTTGAAACTACTTTTTTTGGTCTACCCATTTTTATATTTCTCCTTTTTTATTTATGTATTTCTTTATATTCATTTTTATTCTCTTAAATATAAATAATGACGTTTATAAGATTTATCTGAATCTTGATATAAAAGATGTAGATATAATTTTGATTTTTCTTGATTATCATCTTCAATTACTCCGATGGTTTGAATTAATTGATATCTTTTATCTTTCATTTTTAAGGAAGATCTTTCTACACATTTATTTTTTTTATTCCATCTTTTACAAACCCATTGATGAATGATAATATTAAACATTTTATGAAAAGCATATAGTTCAGTTATACCACCCCATCGAGTTGGTATAAATATTTTTTTCATAATAGGTTCTCCTTTTTTATTATATTCTCCACTCTCTTCTTCAAAATAATCAACATCACCTGAAAAAATATCATATAGTAAATTATATGTTTCTAATGAATCTATCTCTTCATGATCTATTAAAAGTAAATCTTGAACAACTCCTTCAATATTAATGAATATATCTAAAGGTTCCGTAGCATGTTCAATAATCCAATTTTTTATCTCTTTTTGTAAACTTTTGGCTGCTTCTCTTTCATTTAAATCTCTTCTATAAAATATCTTATGAAAATATGGATTTTTATTTATAAATTTTTGTTTATCAACCATAAATCGAATAATACTTCTATACATACAAGAACCATCTCCTTTTACATCGACTTCTTTAAATCTCTTCTGATCTTCTGTCTCTTCTATAAATTTTTCCATATTTATATGAATTCTATTTATTTTATTTACATATTTTTTTTTAAGTACTAATAATTGTGGCTATCACCACAAACACGTCTACGACGTGTGGCATTCCTCCTTTGTATTTTACATAATTAACAAAGTTGATTCTGTAAAATAGAATAATAAATAATCAGAATTCGATAATAGAGACCTAATAGTCTCTATTATCATTCTTACTTTAACTTTTTTTTTTATATTTTAATTCACCAATACATACTAACGAATAAGTGCCCTGCCTTGGTTAAACTTGATAATGAATGTTTTTCATTTAGAAAAAAACCCGATTTGGTTTTTTTCCATAAATACTTAAAAAATATATGATTATAACAAGTTTGACCAAAACTATATATATAAACTTGCGAACCTGTAGGTTCGCGTTGGACGTAGTCCAACTTGCACACGAAGTGTGCACTCGCCATTAGGGCGAGGTGTTGATTGACAAAGTCAATCAACTAAAGGTGTTGATTAACGCAGTTAATTAACTAAAGGTTTTCCTTTTGCTACTTCTGTTCTACAAACAGGACATTTTACACTTTGATTTAATAACCATGGTTTTAAACAATCATCATGAAAAATATGTCCACAACGTGTTTTTGATACTAAATCACCTTCTTTAAATGTATCTGTACATATTATACATTCTTTATTCTCTTCTTCTTCATTCTCCTTATTTTTATATTCAAAATGTTCTAATTCTGTCTCAAAATCTTTTTCATCTAAACATATTTTTACATCATCATATATACCTCCCTGTCCATCTCCTATCTCAAAATGACCTGCACCAAATAAACTTGTCATTAAATTTTCTAATACATCCAAATTAGTGTGATTTTGTAAAATAGATGTATTATCTAAAGGAAGTCGTACTATTCTCGGTTGACCAAATAATATATTGTTCGCTGAATATACCGGTCGTCTCTCCTCTTCTACCTCTTCATCCTCTTCCTCTTCCTCTTTCACTTCCTCTTCCTCCTTCATCTCTTCCTCTTTTGATTCTTCTTCCATCATATTAATTGATATATTTAAAAATGGATTATTCATTTCATTTATTAAATTACTTTCAAAGTTTCCTATTATTGAATTTTGATTTAAAAATCCTGACATTCTTACACGAACTTGACTCCTGTTACGTGTTCTCTCTACATACTCATTTACCACATTTACTAATGATGATAATTCATTCTGAATAATATTATCTATATTTGATTCCTCCTCTTCTGTTCTTGCCTCAAATAATTCCTCTTTTTGTTGTTCTGATTCTTCTCCCTCTTGTATTTGTGATTCTCCTTCTTCTTGTTCTAAAGATTCTTCTCCTACTTCTTGTTCTAAAGATTCTTCTCCTACTTCTTGTTCTAAAGATTCTTCTCCTACTTCTTGTTGTTGTGTATGATTTATAATTGGTTCTCTTTGAGTAAAAATTGTATTTTGAAAACTTCTTAAAAATTCAGGTCTTAATAAATCAGACATTAAACTTCTAGCAAAACTACCTTGATGAAAAGTTATATTTGAATGTTGAAGAGGTATAGCAGGTGGTATAAATGATGGTTGATGTATCATTCGATTCATATTCTCTATATATCTCTCCGTCTCTTCACATTGTATATAACGATTAAATTGCTCTATTACTTTATTATCCTTAATTACATTTCCATTTTCATCTCTCTTTCTATCATACACTACTATCTTCTCTATCTTCTTCATCTTCATCTCCTCCTTCTCCTCAAAATTTTCCCATTTATCTAAAAATAACATCTTCTCATCTCCCATTATATATTCATTACCATCATCAAAAAATACTTTCGTATATTCTATATTATAAATCATCAATGATACCTTAGATAAAATATCTTCCTGAATTTTACCTATCTTCTCCTTTCTTTTAAATTGAAAATCAAACTTATACTCATTGTACATAAGTTCAACCTTTCGTTCTAATTCATTACTCATTCTCCTAAATTATCAATTCTATTCTTTTTTTCCTTTTTTTTCTTTATATTCAATAAAAATATAAATAATATATAAAAAAATAAAAACAGATTAAACATATTCTTTTATCTGCCAACACATAATACATTTTTTATCATAAGGACTATTTAAATTATCATCAGGTACACTTATAAAATATGGTGGTGCACCATTCATACTATTAATATCAGCAGGAGATGTACATCCAAAATTATCAGTTGATAGACAATCCATCTGTTCTTCACCTTCCATACAATCTTCACAATTACCTCCTATAATTGATTTTCGAAAGCATTTTTTAGGATTTAAATGACATTCTTCACAATCTTTTAAATTTCTCTTCATTCGATCAAACTTTACACAATCCTCATAATCACATTTTGAACTACAATCATCCACTTCTAATATCTCTTGAGGTATCGTCAATCTTGTGATTGTACCCTTCATTAAATTATTTGTCAATAATCTTCTTAAATTTTGAAGTGATATTTTTTTCGGTTCATTCTCATATTTTTCTTTGACAAAAGGTTGAATTTCTAAATAAAAATAAAAAAGTAGTCGAAGAAGTATCAAGATAACAATAAAAAGAAAGAACCATTTATTGTTTAATCTTTCCATAAAATGTAAAATATCTTTTTTTTTAAGTACCATTTCAAATACTACTACTATTAGTATTTAATAAATTTTAGGCCAGCATGTTTGACATTCATATAAAAATGGATCTCTTGGTCCTCTTCCATCACATCCATATATCTCCTCACATGATTTTAACATTTTACATTTTTCACAACTTCCTCGAAAAGGTATATAACATAAACCTTTACTTTGACACTTCTTACACATATCATATTTTTTCTTCTGTTCCTCATATTGTAAACATATTTTCTTATCACACATCTCGCCACAATTCTTCTTTGTATATTTATCAATATTCTCTCTCATACTTGGTATATTCATATCTATCTTTGTCTTTATTACTCTATATTGATTCGGAAAAGTATACATACTTATAAATGAAAAAAATAATACCAATATAACAATCATACACAAAACCATAATTAAATGCTCAAAATTCATTTCTCTATTTAATCATTCTATATTTTTTTTATTTTTTTTATCATTTATCTTTAGTAAAAAACATGATTCTTATGGAAAAAGAAAATGAACTTATTATTCAAAAATTAATTGAATTTATCCTATTTATTCTTATCTTTACATTTATATTCTATCTTTTATGGAAAGGTGAAAAACCAGGATTCCTCGCATTTAAAAATAATTATTATATTTTTTTTATGGCTATTTTACCTGCAATTATTTTTAGTTTTTCATATAATTATTCATATTTTTATGTAGAAGAAAATGTAAATCGATTTTTAAATCAATATATACAAGAATCTGTTCTTCATTCTTATTTTATTGAAAGTAAAGAAGATAAAATGGATCGAGATATTTATATCAAAAATATGATTTATTTAAAAACAATTATTGTTAAGACTCTATTCCTTTCATTTAGTATTTATTTTACTCTCTTTACACGTATAATTATCGATAAAGGATTTATGAGTCAATCAAAGTTCTCTTATTCTCCCGAAGTGATAGAAAAATATGTAAAATCTGAAAATAATATATTCTTTAATTTATTAGGTATATTGATTGGTGGATTATTATTTGCTATTCTTTATTTCTTTAATTTATCACGTTTTCACTATTTTCAATTTGATAAAAAACTAAAATTAAATCAACCGATTCAAGTTGATTTACCCTATTCATAAAAAAATAATAATTTATTTATATGGATGACAAAACCATCCCATGTTGGGATGGAGTGTTGCTTTCTGGAAGTTCTAAGAACTTCCCAAGAAAGCTAACTTATTTTTCCAATAACGATTCATCATATCAACTTTCCATTGATATTTATCTTCATCGGAGATTCCTAATAAATCAACCATCTGTTCAAATGTCATATTCTCTAAATAACTATATTCTGGCAACATCTCAAAATCCGTTTTTCCTACTTGTTGTGGTTCTTTAATTAATTGTCGTATCTCAAATTGTGGATGTAAATTAACTCTTACTATCTTATAATTTCGAATATCATTAACTAATTTATAACCATGTATCTTCATATAATGATTCATTCTTAATTCACTCCACTTTTCATTAAAATCATAATCTTTAATACATTCTATCTCTCTCTCATCCATACACTCTATCGGACTTTTAAATATCCATCCATCCTGATCTACCGAATTAAATAATGTTAAATTAGGAGGTATTCTCACAAATCTACCCTGTATATCTCTCTCTATCCTTGATAAACAATACATCTTCTTCTCCTCAAATAATAAATCAAATTCTAATTCATGATTCCCTTCCGAATTAATAAATATCACATCCGATCTTACTATAAATACTATCTTATTCTTAAATAACTCATTCCCAATCACAAACATATCCTGAAAAGTAATATTATCATCATCATCATTTATTAATATGATCTTCTTATTCTCTATCTTTTCATACTGTATCGTCTGAAAAAATGTCTCTATATCCTTTCCTATGACTACAACATTTTGTATCAATTTATTTTTATAGTTTTCTAATACACATTTTATCTGTAAATGATATAATAAATCATTACCCTCTATCTTTCTAACATATGTAATCATCTGTATTCCCTCTGACATTATACCATTCTCTTCATTTTTTTTAATCTCTTTCGTTATATTAAATATATTTTTCTTCTCTTCTATATGAAAAGTAAAATTTTCATTCCATCTTTCAATACAAATCATTGTTTTACTCTCTTGATACTCCTCTTCAAACCAACTCTTAAATTCATTCTCCTCAAAATCTATTTTTGCATATATCTTCTTCTGATATAAAATTACATACCTTTGTATCATCTCATCTATTCTTTTATTCTTCATATAAACAATATATTTGCATTTTCGTATATAATCTTCTATATTTAATTCATCTATATATTTTTCATCTTCTTTTATCTTCTCTTCTTTACCTTCTAAACATCGAACTGATTCATCTTGTATATTCACTTTTACTTTTTGATAGATATTTTCATCATCACAAAAAATTAATACAAAATTCTCCTTTTCAAATTGATAGGGTACTTCTTCCATTTTTAATTCTCTTTACTCTTTTATTCTATTTATTTTATATCCAAAAATTATTTTTATTTTTCATTTTTTTAATTTTTTTTTCATTTTAAGATGATACATTCATTTTTCAAAAAGATAAAAAAATTGAATTTATTATTTTTTAAAGAAAAATGAATATAAAGAAAAAATAATCATAATAGAATAGTAAATAAAAAGTACTCGAAGATGGAAGAACAGAAGAAAAAAAGTAAGACACATTCAAGACCCAAACCTCAAACAGCTTATCAAGAACTTAATTCTTTACTGGTGGCAGTAAAGTCTGGACAAATTACAGTGACAGATGCATTAAATCGAGTTCAATTACGTGAACAACAACAACCGACTCGACCATATGCGAAGATTACGGAGGAGGGTGATATTTCACTATATGGAATTTCGAAAGAACCGATTACATTAAATGTAGAGGAGTGGGATAAATTATCGAAGACGATTAAGGCGAGTTATATTGAAAATTATATTAAATTTAATGAGGAGAGAATTATGAAAAAACAATTTTTAGTAAAACAGCGTTCATTATTTACAGAAGATGGTGAGGAGTAAGTTAAAAATATATATTATATGAATATATTTATAAATAAATACAATGTAAAAAAATAATAATTAATTTTTTAAATATAAAGATTTTATTATATATAAAATATAATAGAATGGAGGAGAAGGAAGGAGTGATTCCAATAAAGAAGAGGCATGAAGGTAAGAGACATTTTATTTTAACAGAACCTTTAATTAAATTAAGAAGACATATGGGTCAATTAGTGGAACAGACGGATAAGTATGGAAATTTTTATGGTAAAAATCCATACGAAGCTGCGCGTAAGGCGAGTAATTCGATATTTGAGAGTTTTTTATTAGAAGGAAATTTATTTGATGGTTCACAAAACTTAGTCTTTGAATTAAAAGAGATCACAAAAGATTCATCTCATAAAAATTATAAATATGAAGTAAAAAGAGAATATTTAAAAGATCCAATTATTATCCCTTTAAAAAATGGAGAAAAATATTATATTCATTTTAAAAATACAATTAAATCTATTAAGTAAATTTTTTCATTTTTAATATTTTTTTATAAATAAATTCAAATTTATTTATTTTAAGAAAGAGTTCGTTTTTTTCTCAATTATAAGTATATAAAGAAAAAATGACTCAAGACGGCGGAAAACGTAAACCCCCAAGTGAATGGACTACTCACTTAATGAAAGTATATAAGGAGATGAAGGCTAAGAACCCTGATACTAAATTAGGTGATGCTATGAAAGAAGCCAAAAAAACCTACAAGAGTGTCGCCAAACCTAAGAAGGGTGGTGACCGTGAAGATAAGGAAGAGGAAGAGGAAGATGAACGTGATGATGAGGATGAACAAGATGGAGGAAAGAAGAAGAAACGTTCATCCAAGAAAAAAGCTTCCAAAAAAAAGAAGACTACCAAAAAGAAGAAGTCCACTTCTCGTAAGTAAATTCATTTAATATCTTGATATTTGATTCTTTTAGTAAATACATAAAAGAATCTTAACTATTTATAAGAATGAATTATTATTATCTATTTTTCATATTATTATTTTTATTTATTATTATCTTTATCTATTATCCAAAAAGAGAAGATTTTCAATGTAACACACTTCGTAAAAGATTATTATGTACCATCCGTTGTCGTGATGTTCAAGATTTAACTCGTAAATGGCAATGTTTAACACATTGTTGTTCTCCTGTTTAAAAATCATCATCTATCTCCACTGTCTTCGCTGTCTTTGAGATCGTCGACTTCTTATATTCACCCACCTTCTTCTCAAAGAAATTCGTCTTCGGTCTTAATGAGATTAACTCCATAAATTCAAATGGATTCTCTACCCTCCATCTCTTCTCATACCCTAATTGTACTAATAATCGATCCGCAACAAACTCAATATACTGTGACATCATCTCCTTATTCATACCTATTAAGGCACATGGAAGTGAATCATTAATAAATGATTTTTCAATCGTCACCGCCTCCTCCATAATATGATATACAACTTTCTCATCTAAACGATTCTTTATCTTTGAATACAATAAACATGCGAATTCACAATGTAAACCCTCATCTCTACTAATTAATTCATTTGAAAATGTTAATCCCGGCATCAATCCCCTCTTCTTTAACCAATAAATCGCACAGAATGAACCCGAAAAGAAGATACCCTCCACTATGGCAAATGCTATTAAGCGTGTCGCAAATGAAACTTCTTTATTCTCTATCCATTTATATGCCCATGCTGCCTTCTGTGCTACACAGGGTATATGTTCTATGGAATTTAAGATTCTCTCTTTCTCATCCTTCTCTTTTATATATGTATCTATTAATAATGAATATGTGATTGAATGAATCGTCTCATTATAACTTTGATATGTGTAAAATGCCCTCGCCTCCGGTATCTCTATCTCCCTCTGAAAACGTGTCGCTAAATTCTCATTTACTATACCATCACTTCCCGCAAAAAATCCTATAATATTTTTTATAAAATACCTCTCATTCTCCGTTAACTTCATCCAATCTACCTCATCCTGTTCTAACTGAATCTCCTCCGCCGTCCAAAATGTACCCTGTGCATCTAAATATTTTTGATAAATATCATGATATTTTATAGGAAACATTACAAAACGATTTATGTCTTTCATAAGTAAGATTTCATTTTCATCATTACTTTTTACTACTGTCGGATCTTCTAAAATCAAAGACATCTTTTTTTGTGTTCTATTATTCTATTCCCTTTTTTTTTTATCTTCCTTTCTTTTTCCTTTTTTTCTTATTTTCATTTTTCTTTAATTTGAACTTAAAGAAAAATGCGTAAAAGGATAACTTACAAATAACTCGAAAAAAGATAGTAAGATGAATGAGCAATTAAATACATTAATTGAGGATTATTTATATACACTTGATAGATATAAGATTCATAATATACCAGAGAATTTAAACATAAAGAAACCATATATAGAGGAGTATATTATGAATTTAAGTAAATTTTATAGAATTGAGATATTAAAAATAAAGATAATGGAGAAGATAGAGGATGAAGAGATATCGAAAGAGGATATACAGACGATACTCTCTTTTTTATATCCATTTACGAGGGAAGATAAAACATTGATACAAAAATATATATATGAAAAGATCTCTTATGAAAAGATAGAAGAATCTTCTTTTATCTATTCACTTTTCATTCTTCAAATTAAATATTTTCAATTTTACATGTTAATGATTGATTTATTTTATAATCGTCAACACCATCAACAGTTATCAGAAGATATTTATTTATGGATAGAGAATAATGATAGTAAAATGAAAAAGTATTTTCGAAGTTGTCATAGAGAGAAGAAGACATATGAGATCTCTTCATTTGTAGTCTTTTATAATTTGTTAAATGAACTTTTTATTTATTATGAGAAGACACTTGAACTTTTACAGAATGAATTAAATGTGATATTTCAATTTCCGAAGAAAAATCGATTTTTGTTCATTCAACTTATCTTTTCACCTTGGTATGAAAATGTATATAAAAAAGAGAAGATGAATGAAAAAAATGAATATAAAGAAAAGAAGAGTATCTTTTCACACTTTCGTAAAGGAAAAGATAAAAAATAATTCTATTCACCTTTAGTAGAAGATGCAAAAATTAATCACATTTATTTTACCTACCATTGGACGCTTAAGTATTATTAATACTATTCAATCTTTAAAACGTTTAAAAACAGATTTATGGGAATGTATTATTATATTTGATGGTGTTAAAAATACGATTCTTCCTCAATTAAAACAGGACCGTCGTTTTCGTATCTTCGAAATCGATAAGTTAGGGGCCTCTCCAAACCACTCCGGTCTAGTACGTAATTATGCTTTTCCTTTTGTATCTACACCTTGGATTGGTTTTATAGATGATGATGATACTTTAAGTCCTTATTATATTGATAATCTATTAGATGAGATTAAACTTCAAAATAACCAATTAGATGCTGTTATTTTCAGAATGATCTATCGAAATAAAGTGATAGTACCATCGAAAGATGATATGGATATCATTCAAGGAAGAGTTGGTATTAGTTTTTGTTTTAAAAGATATCTTTTACATGTAGAAGAAGGGATACGATTTGAGAATAGTGGATATGAAGATTTTCATTTTTTAAAAAATATAAAAGATCATGATTATAAGATAATTCTTTCACCTTATATCTCTTATTATGTAAAATCAAATTATTTTCCTCTTCCGGATTTATATAAAGATCTTCCTCGTTATATCATTGTATCAAAAGATAAGATGAAAGAAAAATTGAGAGAATTAAAAATACAACATGCGTTTAGTACACAATCAACACATAAAAAAGAAAATACCTCTAGTTATGAAGTCAATCTTTTTCAACAATCTGTCTTTGAAAAATTATTAAAACCTTTACGTGACTTAAAAGAATCAGAAGAAGTGGAAGAGAGGAGTGTATTTGAAGATGATTTTTCAATCACATCTTCCAAAAATTATTTTTATACATCTTATCAAGAAGATGATAATGAATCATATTTAGAAGATACAAAGAAAAAAGAAGAAGAATATATAAATAAACCTTTAGAGAAATCAATATTTGTCGAAGATTCAGCTATAGAATTTTATGAAAAAGAGATTGAAGAACTTCTAAAAGAACAAAAAAAGAAGATGGAACCTGAATATTCTTTTCAACCTAAAAAGAAAATCTATTTAGAGACTCAAGGTGGATTCGGTAATTTACTCTTTCAAGTCTTTACTGCTTTATCTCTCTCTATTCATTATAATAGAGAATTATTCATTCTTCATAATGAACAATCCACACTTCAACGTCCTGATATTGATAAATATTCTCTTTTTCGTTTTTTAAATATCATTCATAAACATGAAATACCAGGTTATTATGTCACTTTTAAAGAACCGAATATGTTAGATTATCAATCGATTCACTCATTTATTCGTTCAAATAAACAAGATGATATTTATATAAATGGTTATTTTCAATGTATATATAATTTTCAAGATTTTGTACCTAAAATTGAACCTTATTTAAATTTTACTCATTATCATATCTCCCAAAAGATATTCAAAATTTGGAAACAGACAGAAAAGATTGAAAAAAAATGTATTGGTATTCACATACGAGGTATGGATTATAAATCACTAAAAAATATTTATCAAACCTTAACAAATGATTATTATCAAAGAAT
>JACCDY010101046.1_pt1 | contig 22842 bp, 24 predicted proteins | sample 7446391 | NCBI WGS metagenome assembly JACCDY01 (sample SAMN15323451, study PRJNA562643) | freshwater metagenome | isolation source: river surface water | place: USA:Blue River Watershed | collected 2017-08-18 | reverse complement strand
TGCAACTCAGGATTCAGAATCGCCGGATCAGGCAGGTTTGCTTGGCAGAGGGCTTTGAATCCGGTGGGCGGGGTGTAGGCGAAAGCGCGCTGGCCGAAGTTAGCAACCATGATTGCACTGGTTCCCATCTGAACAATCATGCCCAACGCAACTGCCGTCGATACCAGCGAGATGACCCCCTGCGAAACGCCGTTCTTGAAGAACTCGACTGTGTTCGCGTCCTTGTCCAATGCGGTGCCGATGATGTCGCCAGTCGTGTAAGCGGCACCGTAGGCGGTATCCACGTTGTTCACGTACTTGTGGCCGTTGCTGAAGTAGCAGACGGAGTCCGTGAATACAGTATTCTGGGCCAGCCCGCTATCGACACCAATGAGGCTACCGCCGCCACCAACAGCCTCGACAAGCATCTCCCAGTACCACTTTCCAGAGGAAACAAACTGCGTCCCCCAGATGTACTTGGATGCCACACCAGAATCGTTGGTCGCACGCAAGTTGGCGTAGGAGTACACGCAGTGCCCAGTGGAGTAGCGGTACATCAGCGGGCTGATGGTGCAGTAGCTGTTCCCCGGCGCGTCCAGCATCCAGTCGTAAGTGCTGCCTGCTGTCAGGCTGACGTTGTTCAGCGTCCAGTTATTCAGTTTATCGGACAGGTCTTTACCAAGCCCCACATCCTCCGAGAAAACGATCTCGGTAACCCCCACCGCATGGCCCCCGGCATCTCCGTTGGTTTCTGTAATGAGAATCCTGTGATACCGATAGGCAGTAGATGTATCAATACCAGACAGCGCGGATACAACCTGCCCTGCCGACGAGGTAAAACTGGTCGAGTACAGATCAACAATACTGGACGAGAAGTTGTCGGTAGAACCCTGCAACTTGAACGTTACAGCTTTGTTTGTGCTGTTCGTGAAGCCTACGTCACTAGATGCATACACCCTCATCTTGCGGATTGTGCGAGTTACTCCTGCGCCCCAATCCTTGCCAACAGTAACCGATAAGTTGTTAGTACCTGTAGTGCAAGCAGAAGATGTAATTACTTGCGATGTATTGCCGTCGAATGCTGCAGCAAGACCACCGTACGTTGTGCCATTACCAATATTCGTACCAAGAGAACGAAGCTCAGACACAAGCGTGGTGCCGTCATCGAAATCCAGCATGAAGCTGTTCGTGCCACCCGCATCGACTACGGCCTTGACTGCGGATTGGGACTTGCTTACCCATTCGTTGATTTCGGTGTTCTGGTAGCCGAAGTCGGTAGGAAGCAAAGACGCGCCATTATCAACAAAGCAGACGCGGGAAAGGTAGCCGTCAAGGTACTCAGAAAAGTTACGTCCGAGGGTATGCGTCTGTGCGTTGACGTTGATGTAGTCAGGGACACTCGCCTGAGTGCCTGTGTAGGCGTTGGCCGACCACGATGTGATTTCGACGTTATTGACCCAGATGCGAACAAACGTCAGACCAGAGTTTGCAGCAGCAGTCTTCCGCACGAAGATGTGATACCAAGCTGAAGGGTCGCGAAGGAGCGCCGTGCTGCGCTTGGCGACGTTGTGCGTTCCGCTTACAGTGCTTGAGTAATACGCCAGCGATCCGTCTTGATAGCAGTAGAGCGTTTCCCCCGGCCATGTACTTGTGGCAGCTGCTCCAGCAGAAAACAACGGGCGATAATTGCTGCCGTTCGGCATCTCGGACAGTTTTACAAACCCGCTCCAACACCACCCATTCTGTGAGGTTGGCGATCCAAACGTGCGATTTGCGTAGGCCGATACTGCCCTGCCACGAAACCGCAGCGAATGCCCGATGTCTCCAACATCTACGCCGGATGCTGACGCAAAGCCTACAGGCAACACGCTCATGACAGCGCCGCCGAGGCTACGACATAGGCGTTGGTGCCGTTGTCGAGATAGGAAAGCAGGTAAGTTCCGGTTGCGCTGATGCGCGACAGGTCGGCTGCGGCAATCTTGGTCGTAGCCGCTGCGGTTATGGCGTAGTTGCTGTTATTGACCAAAAGGACGAACCCGGACTGCCCTGCGGTGTGGTTCGTGAAGGTGAGCGCACCGCCTGCCGTGGGCGTACAGACAAAGTTGTTCGTCACCGACTGATCGAAGGACAGATCGTTGTCCGTGGTCAGGGTGCCGCGCTGGGCGCCTGTCCAAGTTTGATCCACATCGAGCTTGGCAGTATCCACGTCGTAGGCTTGTACGTCGGTGCCGATCACGAGGCCGAGCGTCGTACGCTGTGCGGATGCGTCCGCATCATCAAGCAGGGCGAGGCCCGCAGCAGTCGGGTTGACCGCCGCGTACTCGTCAAGGTTGGCACTGGCAGGTTGCTTTTCGGAGTCCAACTCCGCAAGAGCAGCCTGTACGTTCGACGCCGCAATGTTTCCCGTCGGTGTGAATGGTGTATTTGTGGCGCTGATGCCGAGATTGGTGCGGGCGGTTGCCGCGTCAGACGCTCCGGTTCCACCCTCCGTCACCGCCAAGTCAGTTGCCAGCGAAAGACCAGAAGGGGTAAAGGTGGCGAGCATTGTTCCGTTGCCGGTAATCCCGACGCCGCCCGATCCGGATCGGTAAATGCCAGTGTCGGCATCCGCCGTGAAGTAAATGGCTGGAGAGCTCGACGAACCATCGACGATCGAAAGGGAAGTCGAGACCGTCGCCGTCTGCGCCAGTACGACGTCCACTCCGTCACAGTAGGCAATCACCCTGTCAGAACTGGTCAAGTTCGGGCCGCTGCCCCCTGCTGTCTTGATCTGTAGATTCGGAGCTCCGGTGTACGCGCACTGGATGTAGTAGACCGAAACAATGGCAGGAACCTGAATAGTCACAGGGGACACCGGAGTCCCTATGAACTTGAGCAGTTTGTTCCCCGCCTCCTGTGTCGTCAGAACGAACGTTCCACCAGCGGAAACATCCTTCACCAATTGGGTAAACTGAAACTCCGTCGAGCGACCGTAGCCAACAGTGTACCACTCAGCTCCTGAGCACACCAGAAAGGCGCTCTCTCCGGGATTGAAGGTCTTCGACAGTCCCCCGTCGACCTCTTCGCTTGAGTAGCCATCCACGGTTACGGTTCCGGTTCCAGCGTTGCTCAGCAGGAAAAAGAAGCCATTACCAGTAGTGCTGGCAGCAGGGAGGGAAACCGTGGCCAATCCTCCTGTGCACACAACGGCTGAAGCCCGGTGCGCGCTCGTAATCGATACCGCCCCGGAGTTCGTCTCGACCAAGTGCTCCAGCTGAAGTTCGGAAACCAGCACGGAAAGCCCGCTTCCATCCAAGGCAGAAGCGTCCGCACCGGAAGTTCCCGTTCCGAAGGTAAACACCGCCCACACTCCGGCTGCCGTGCTATTGTCCTTCAAGTACAGGAACTTCACTTCTCCGGCAGCAACCGACGCCACAGCTCCGGAAGCGTTGTCAGCAACAGCGAGGCTGTTCGCCCCGGTATTGCGCAGCAGGATAGTGCGCCCGGTGGAAACCTGTGAGGCATCCGGGAGCGTCATGGTCAGCCCCGCGCTCGCCGTGACCTCCATGATGTCGGCTATGCTGTCAGAGCTAGCATCAACCTCCGGCCAGTAAAAGGTGGTGTTGGCGGTCAGCGTAACAGCGCGGAATTTCTTATCGGATGGCGGAACCGTTGCCCCGCCAAAGACGTCGGTATAGGTCGTCATTCGACGCTCCTTGTTGCGTTGTTGTCTTGCATTCTACGTCCGGACTCGCCGGCAAGCGCGTTCTTAGCTGCCTCGTACATCCCCTGCCACTGCTGCAGCAAGTCGGGGCGCTTCAGGAACGGAGCAGCTTCGAGCAGCGTGGCATAGAGCAGCAGTTGTGGCGCGTACTGCGTAGTCCAGCTTGTCTGGTTGGTCGAGCTCAGGGGCTCAGGACGCTCGTGGAAGCTGATCTCGCACACGTAGTTCTGGTCCGGAGTCGGGACAATCAGCCAGTGCTCAAAGCCGTAATCAGCATAGTATCGCGGGACACCGACAACACTGGCGTCCGGAGCGAACTCACGGCAGTATTCATACCCGCGCTCCCGGAGCGTCTGCCTCTCCGTGCCGACGGTAACGTTGATGCTCAGCGTCTCTCTCCAACGGGCAGGCTTCTCCACCACGCTGCTGCCGAGGATCCCATTGACGAACCGCTTGAAGCCAAGGCCTCGGCACTCCGTTGCGATACGGTTCTCCGCCATCATAACAAAGCGCGGCAGCTGTGAGACGAACGGCTCGTCGCGCCGCTCGCTGTAGGTCTGGATGTCCGCTAGAAGCGAATCATAGGTCATTGCGGCGGCGGTCATATCAGCACCTCATCCGGACGCGGATACTCAAGGCCGATCTTCTCCTGAGCACGCATCGGCTTCTTGTAGGGATCACTTTCGTCCCGACAGTCTTTGCACAGGCGCAGCCCCGTGTTGTCTGCCTCGCCAGCAAGCTCCCCTAAGTACTTCTTGGTGTGGCAGCGGTCGCACACACCAATGGCGCAGGTGCCGCCGACGTTGCGATACGGAAGGAATGCGGCCATCTCAACCTCCCGTGTAGGCCGAGATTCTCGGCACGAAGTAGATCGGATTGCCGTCGGTTTCCTCGGCCTCGACTTCGATGATTGCCTTGTCGGCAAGACCGGAGAGGAGGCTGATCCGCGACGGATCAACGCCGGGCAACTCCATCGACAGACGGAACGCCAGATGAACGATGAAAGACTCCAGCCAACGAGTCGGTATCGCCAGCTCTTGTTGAAGGGAGCCAACGTCCTCTATCTGGTGGTGCCGCCAGTAACTGACGTGATCGGTGTCCACGGTTGGAACAGGCCATAGCGTCAAAGTCGGGGTGATCTTTTTCTCGAAAAAGTAGTTTGTGCTCGAACGTCCTTCAACGCGCTTATTCGGGAGGTTGGCGAAGTCGTCGCGATTGAAGGGTGTCATCGGCACCTCAGAGAGGTCCGAGCACAAACTGAACGCGCTGACAGTGAGCGCGGAGGCAGAGGAAATCCTGAAGTGCAGCGCGGTAACAGACGGGTCGAGATCGAGGTGGTGCCACGCACCAGCCACGGGCAGCGCCGTCTGCGCTACCACCTTGCGCGGGGTCCACACCACGCCATCGTCAGAAGAGTCGATGGAGATTCCGCCAGAAGCCGGGAGGTTGCTCAGCTTGAAGCCAACACGGATCACTTTCGAAGCTTCCGCGAGTTCTCTGGCGAGAGCCGTTGCGGTAGTAGTGTCTGTTCCGGTCAGTAGAGTCGGAGCCGTGTACAGCACATTCATCACGGAGATGGTACCGGGGAGGAGTGTGTACCCGGTGCGCCCTGCTTCCAGCCCGAGAATCTCCCGGGTCACACACCACAAATTCAGGCCGCGCGACGCCAAGTGCGCAGCCAGAATGAACAGGCAGTTGCGCGCGACGATGCTGTTCTCAGCCGTTTGCGCTCCGGCAGGAAGCCCGCAGCGCCGAACAGCATGCTCGATCAGAGTCGCATTGTCAACTACTGTTTGGCCAACAGTTCCGCTGGTAGCCATGGCTTACGCATACAGAACGTTGACAGTTGCCGCCGTGCCGCCGCAGACCACGTGAAGGCCAGCTTTTGCCGCGATGCCCATGCCGCCGAAGTGGATCACGTCGCCAACGGTGAGGCCGGTCTTCGTGAAGAGCACGGTGCCAGAAGCAGAGGTGTTGTCGTAGATGGTGACGGTGCCGGATGTGGAGGCGACCACAACCAGACCGAAGAGCTTGGCAGGGCCGGACTTGACCGTGGCTGCTGCCGCTTGGGTAACTTGGGTGTAACCTGTGTATTGAATCATCGTTCTTCTCCTACTATTTCAATACGAAAACGGGGCCGAAGCCCCGTGCCTTACGCTGCGCCGCCAGTGTACTGGATGGTCACACGGGCTTGTCCCGCTGTGGTTGCCCCGACCTGCGCCACGCGAACATAGACCGTGGTGTTGGTACCGATGTCATCCATCGCCGCCAACTGTGCTGCCGAGTAACTCGGGGTTTCCCGACCGTTCGACTTGACATCGACCGAGGTCATGTACTCTGTGCCACCAGCAGTGGAGCCGATGGTAAGTCCAGCCGACGTAGCCGAATCCCACGCCGTCAGCGTATCCGGGAACAGAGCGATGATCTGCGCGTTCTTCGGAAGCGTGAAGGTGGCATCGACGTTGACCGTTCCAGAAGTATTGCGATCGATCACGACAGTTTGCGAGAACACCGCCGTTCCGACACCAACGCCGCTGGGGAGTTCGTTCGGAGCATCTCCGGACTTCACTGCGCCTTGAAAGTAAGTACTCATTCGAGGTTCCTTTCCTCAAAGAGCAGGGGCCGAAGCCCCCGCATCTTGTTTAGACGCCAGCGTTGCCGAAGGTCGAACGCCACTCCGTCCAGCCCGAGCCGAAGCGCATGGTGGACTTGTAACGCATCGAGTCGGTCTCGAAATCGCCTTCCATCGACTTCTGGATACGGCGACGCCAGAGAACCTTCAGGCCATCCATGGCGTCCGTCTGGATGAACCAGGCGGTGGCCGAGGACAGGCGGCTCAGGACCACCGGCTCAAGGTTCATGCTCTTCAGCACGTTGACATCGTTGTTGCTGGTGCCGGTGCGGAGGACCGACTTCAGCAGCACTTCTGCCGTAACCATGTTCGACGGGGACACGATCAGCTTCTGGCCGGTCAGACGGATCGGCTTACCACGAGCGTCCTTGGCTTGGCGCACGGTGACCATCGCTTGTTCCAGCGAGGTCTGCGAGAGCGCTGCCGAAGTCAGCACGTTGGACTGAACGCCACCGATGACCGGGTGCGAAGCCGAACACAGCGCCACGGCGTCGCCACCAGCGTAGCTGGCGTTGAACGCACGGTTCAGGTGGTTCGCCGTGACGGTCTCGACCGTCTCGACCATCGACTGAGCTTGGTGCTTGGCGTAGGTGGAGCCCACACGAATGTGGTCGCCGTCCTCAACCAGAACCTTGGTCAGCGCGAAGGCAGCGCCGTAGACGTCGTAGGTGTAACGCTTGACGTACAGCTGGCCACCTTCGTCGTACTCGACTGCCTGACCGTCCGGGAGCAGGGGAGCGTTGTTGAAGCCGTACAGGACAACTTCTTCGTGGTACGAGCGCGGCGTGCCGTTCTCTTCCTTGAAGACTTGCTTGTACTCGTCTTTCCGCTGGTCGTAGACACCGTCGAACACCGAGTTGAGCAGCGGCTCGACGACGTTACGGAACTGAGCGGAGCGCATGTTGGTTGCAGCCATTTCAGTCTCCTTTCAGTTAGACAGCAGCGGCTTCAGCGCGGTACGAATGCTCAGCGATCTGCACCACAACCTTCGTGTAGGCGTCGCCGGCAGCGTTGTCCACGCCACGCTGGATTTCGAGAATGCGGAACTGGCCGTTGGCGGCAGCACCGACGAGGGTCGAGCTCAGAGCACCGGTCGAACGTCCGGTAGCAGTCGAGCCGCCGCCGTTGGTATTGAACTCCGCCCAGTCAGCTTGGTCGCCGATGGCGGTAGCCGCGATGGAGCCGTTCGCCTGAACGACATACTGCGTATTCGGATCATCGTAGACGTAGGCGACGATGTTGGTCGCAACAGTCGAGGCCGGCCAGTAGTTCGAGACCACGGGCTTGCCGGTGCCGTCGATGTACTCACAGCCAGCGAAGACGCCGAGCAGGGAGATGTTGTCGACCGTGCCGGTGCGGGTGCCGTCGGACGTGCCGAGTTGGATGGTGCCCGCAGTGACCAGTTTGACCGGATCACCTTGGAAGATGTTGGCGGCGTAGGCCGAAGCGATCGTATAGGCATTCGCGCGAGCGTGGCCGGACGGGTGCTTGGCGGCTACGAAACCAAAGGGAGCATTGGTAGCGCTCATTTAGGTTCCTTTACTGAAAAGTTGGCGTCTTCACCCGGCGCGCGAGGTTGGCGAAGCCATCGCCTTCGACACTGCCGAGATCCTTGCCAGAACTATCACGTTCGGCGGCATTGCGCTCCATGACGGAACGAATCTCGGTCTCCATTCCGAGGGGCCGCTCGTGGTGGCTGATGAGCATCAGCTCCTGATAGGCTTCTTCCGGAATCTTGAAGAGAATCATTTCGTTGCAGGCAATACAACCATCGAACTCGCCCTGCGTAACCTTGTACTGCGACAAGGACGGGATGTCGGAGGCTTTCGCCGGCTCATATCCGAGCTTCATGCGAACATGAATCGGATCGACGGAATTGGTCGTCGACAGCCAGCAGAAGTGCCACCCCGGAACACTCGGGGGAGTAGGCAGAATTTCCTGCCCCATTTCATTGAACGTTGCACGAACACGTTCGCGCACCGAAAGAGCTGTACCATCCTGCTCAGTACGCTCTGCATCAGCGAAACCACGACTTTCACGCGCAGCACCAGCCGCCGACTTTACCAGCCGATCGTCCGAACCATAACGCTTGTTTTGCTCAGCCATGTTGTTTCTCCTTACCCTTGGGTCTGTTGTTTGTCATAGTTCCGGTAGCGCTGGATCATATCAGCACGCTCTTTGGGATCATCCCACTTACCAGCATCCTTGATCGCCTGAACACGTTCAGCCGACAAGCGATAGCCGGTAGAAGCCGCCGACGAATCGCGCCCAGAACCCCCAACAACAGAACGCGGAGTACCAGTGGGTTTATTATAGCCCGATTTTTGTCTGTGAGGCAAAAATTTCTTCACACGAGTTTCCAGCTCCTCCCAGTACTCCGCAGTCGTCGGATTCCACCCTTCCTCGGCCATGGCTTGGTCGATGGTGAGCGTTACCCGGGAATCCATGTCCCTGCCCTGCGGATCGTACCAGTCGTTACGGGTCATCCAAGCCTCGGCATGGGTCTTGATGCGCGGGTCAAGGGGTTGCGGTTGCGGCTGGCTTCTCTGCTGGGTGTAGCGCTTGTGCAGATCGGCCAGTTGCTCAGCACGGCGGCGGGATTCGATCATCCGCTCCATGGCCTCGCTCATTGTCTTGCCGTCGGCCGCGTCGGTAGCCTGCTGAACCAACTGCTTGTACTGGTTGTACTCTTCGACCGAACGCTTGTACGCAGTCTCGATCTGCGCCACTTCGGAGCCGGTGTTGCGCCGCTCGATGGCATCCAAGCGAGCCTGCTGCTGGGCCAGAAGTTCGTCCCGAGCAGCCAACTCACGGCGAAGCTGGTCTTCCTTCTCGCGGTGATTCAGGCGGCGACGGCGCTTTTCCTCACGACGGCGCTCACGCAGAGCTTTGCGCTCTGGGTCGTCGTCCGTTTGGGAAGGATCGTCGTCCTCGTCATCTTCGTCGGAAGCCGTGGTCAGTGGACGCTCGTCGGTGGGCGCCTCTTCGGTCTTCGGTTCGTCGACAACAGTGGTTTCTTCCACCTGCTGTTGGATGATGTTGCCTTCGTCGTCTACAAGGACGTCTTGTTCGGTGTTCATACAAGCTCCGTGATCATGTCAAATTTGGAAGGATCGACCACGCTGCTGATCTGGTGGTCTTCGAGAAGGACGAAGTTGGCCTTGTCCTTGGAGTCGGGCAGGTTGCGACTGAACCGATGACCGACATACTTCGGAATCCGAACGATGTCGCCGGTCTTGCACCAAACCCCTTCCGGCCAGCGATAACCGGTCTCGCGATTGCAGAAAGCAATCTGACCGAGTGCCACAACCTTGCCGACCTGACTGATGGCCTGATTCACTTCGCGCGTCTCTTCGACAAGCACAATGCCACCGCTGGTCTTTTCGCGAACGGTCTGGAGTTGTACGAGGACGCGGGGGCCGACGGGCCACTCGCAAGGGTCTACTTCTGGGAATGCGGAACTGAGATCAGCCGCAGAGATCATAACGCGCTCCTTACAGCACGGTGGGGAGAAGAACCCTGCCCCCCTTTCAGGGTGTTACTCTTGGTCGTTCAACACCTGATCGATGATATTCAAGGCTTCATCGATTCCGTGCGCACGGTTTTGTAAGGCGATAGTGCTGTCCCAAGACTGCGTCAGCAGAAGCCCTTCTTTCAGCTCTTCTCTGCGCTGGTGCAACTTGGAAATACACTCGCCGATCAGTTTGTCTCGCGTGGTCATTGTCAAGCAGCCAGTAATAGTAGCAAGTCCTCGTCCTCGCGCTGGCGACGTTTCTTCTCGGCACGAGCCTCAAAGACTTTCTGCAGCAGACGAACGTTAGGTTGCGTTTGGAAAATTATACCCCAACTGTCCTCCGAGACAAAGGGCTCCGGACGTTGCTCGACAACAAACATCGGACGCAGCTTCACCGGGGGGCGGGAGGGTTCCCGCGCAGGCAGTGGAGCCGATTCGTGGTTGGGCTGCTTCTTTGCCTTCTTGCGCGGCAGGGGTCGCTTCTCCGTTTCCACGACAGCTGGGGGTGTCTGGGCGTCGACCACAGGCGCGTCGGCCTGTTCCTGCAGCATCGTCGCCCACAATCTGTTTACCCCGGACTTGACAGTCTCGTGGGCAGCATCGGAGACAAGCCCCCAACTGACGCCCCAAGCGTTGCCCCAAGATTTGCCCCAAGCCGATGCCACTTACACCGGCCCCCAAGGATCAAGCTCAGTGCCGGTACCGTCGACGGTGAGGTCGTTGACCTCCTTCACATTGCTGTGGATCGGTGTGGCCTGTGCTGCTGCGAGGATCGCTGCCGCCATAGCGTCACGCTCTGCTGCTGGCAGGCTGCGAGTAGCGTAGGCCCATACCGCTGCGGCGAGTGCGTCGAGATCAACACCGCCGCTTGACGCCGTGGAGAGCGCCTTGCCCGCCGTACCGTCGCCTTGGAACTGCGCCAGCAGCGCGTTCCACACGGTGTCGCGGATGCCTTCGGGGGTAAGATCGCCGTAGCCGCGCATGGTCACGGCCAAGTCCATCAGTGCCGTGTTGTCCGGGTTGATGCCGCCCGCGCCTTCGAGCAGAACTGCAAGATCGGCAAGACCTGCAGCGTTGGCCGTGATGCCTCCGGAACCAGCGAGCGTGCAGGACAGGTTGGTAATCGCGTCGAGCAGGGCGCTGCTGATGCCCCCGGAGCCTGCCATCGTGACGGCGATCTGAACGATCAGCGCAACGTCGAGCGGCGGAATCCCGCCTTCGCCCTGCATCAGCACGTCGAGGTTGTAGCCGCTCTGCCCGGTGCCCGTCGCCCCGCCGCTGCCGATGATGCTGTTGCGGGTGGATACCCCGCCGGGCTTCGTCGGCATGAGCCACGCCACCGGGTGACGGCAACCATCGGGCAGTGACGTGGTGCTCCCGAACCCGGCGCTGCCCACGAGCATGTTCCTGCGGAACGCGGTCAGGTTGTAGGAAGCCGGGATCGTCGAAGGGTTGCACCCGCCGAGGCTCGTGGTGGCGGTAGTGATCCGCCCCACGGAGTTGTGCCGGAATCCGTTGCCGAGGAGGCCCATTAGATGATCGCCTCTGCTGCGTCGGGGAACCCGGCGTTGGTCACCGCCTCGCGGTCGATCTCGCGTTGCAGTTCAGCCACCTGTGCCGCCAGTTTGTAGGTGTCCCCACGCCACGCGGGGAAGTTGGCGATGAGGTCAAGAATGCGCTTGTCCATGTTAGCCGCCCCATGCGTAGGTGCCGGATGCGAAGAAGGTGCCGCCAGAGGTCGTCGCGCCCGTGTTGTAGACGAGGAAGCTGATGTTCGCGCCGTCCTTGCGCTGTGGATAACTCGGCAACGTATTGACGTAGTCGAAGATGTTGAACAGACCGGTCGCGGCCACCGGGATCGGAAGCGCCGCCAGCGGGCGGCAGAGACCTACGATGACCGTTCCAGAGGCGTGCGCCGTACCACCCCAGATCACGTTCTCGATGTCACGCACGCCAGAGTCGTTGCCCTGTAGCGGGAGGAACGGGCCGTACTTGTTGGCCGCGTTGCCGCTGTTCAGGATCGTGCCGTTCGTTGCCGATGCCGTCGAAACGCACCCGGCAGTGGTCACCCGGCTGGCCGTGCCGTCAGAGTTGGTGTAGGTGATCTGCATGGTCGGCGCGTTCGCGCCCATCGTGGCAATGGCCGCTACGAACATGCGCAGTCCCACGCCGTTGGCGTGGCGATCCACCTTCGCGCCCGTGTTGCTGATCGGCGTCATCGTTACCACCTTGGTACCAGTGGTGCTGACGTTGGTCGTGGAGAGCTTGACGTAGCCCACCAGATCAATCGGCATGACAAACCACGGAGCGCCGGCAGCAGCAATGATCGAGCCGCCGCACGCGGTCCAGTGCTTCGTCGCCGGGGAGACGTCGCCACCCATCTGCAGTGCCCCTTCCGACCATGTGTCGTCGGTTGCCGTGAAGGTCAGGTCCGCTGCGCCAAAGGTGTTGGCCGGCGGCGACCCCGCCGAGGTGAAGAGATGCTGCCAGTGACCAGCGGTGCCTGCGGCGACAAGCGTCTTCTGGTAGATGAAGGCGTCCGACTTGCCGTTGTTCGTGATCTGATTGACGAGATCGTCTGTAGATGTCCAGCCCATTATGCGCTCCAGAGCGTCGTCAAGACGCCAACAAGAATTGAAGAAGCCAGCGAACCGGCGTTACCCAGACCCACCACACCAAGCACCCTGCCGTCTAGCAGCTCGACCGGCTGGCGATGAATGAATGATTCCGTATGCACCGCCGCGCCATAGCTCTCAAGGTTGCCTGTGGTCGTGCGTCGGCACTCCTGCGTGGCGATGGTGTCGTATAGCGGCTTGACCAGCACAAGTGCCATCAGACCACCACCGGCAGCAGTGAAGGTCACGTTCTCAATGGACCGCACGCCGGTGTCGTTACCCTGCAGTTGGATGAACGGCTGCGAGCCTGAGACTGCGTTGGTCGTGCTACTCACCAACGTACCGCCACCTGCGACCGCCTTGGTGAAGGTTGATTGGCAGATGCGCCCCGCCACGCCATCCTGATTGGTGTAGCTCATGGTGAAGGTGCCGACGGCGGAGGACGCGGACTGCGCGACCGCCATGACCTTGACCCCCGCGCCAGTGGCGTAGCGCGGCAGCGTCACGCTCTGAATCATGTCCTGCTGTTCCCCCACCGCGTCCGTGTCGATGAACGGGTAGTACATCAGGTAGTCGCAGAGCATCAGCCGCTGGTTCTGGTTGCTCGTGCTGGTCGCCGACGACGCCGCCGTCATTATGCAGAAGTCCTTCAGGAACTGCCGCTTCGGCGTCACGTTGGGGATGTGGATGCCCCGGATGGATTCTACGTGCGCGGCCTCAAGCGGGGCCGATGCGTAGAAGTTGGCAGGAGGGTTGCCCGCGAAGTACGTGTAGTCGACGAAGTCGTTCGCCACCGTCGCCGCAGACGCTACCGTCTTGCGGAAGGTAGTGACGTGGAACCGCCCTGCATCTGCGGCGGCAGTCCATGCGGCGACGTTGGCGAAGCTCACGCGGCCACCCCGCCCTTGCCCTTCATGGACACGCTGAGATCACAGGGCTTGTTCGGCTCGGCTACACGCACCTGCCGGTTAAGCGCGTCAGCAACTTTCGCAAGTGCCATTCCAAGCGCAGTTTCCACGGCACGCCGTTGAGCGTCCCGTCGCCCGTCAGTATCGTGCGCCTCGGAGCATTGATGCTTGCCGTCGTGTGATTGCATGATCGTGTTACCTCTCCGTCTTTCGTGACCTTGACTCGTGCGCCGCACTCGGCGCAGTTGTAGAGCCAAGGGTATTTATCGAGCCAACGCATCAGGTCTCCTGAACCTGAAACGCACCGGTAAGGAACTGCGGCGTAATGTTGGCCGATGCGCCAATGGTGATCGACGAATTCAACGCGCCGTAGTGCCATACAGCCGTAGCGCCGGTCACAGTCGTGCCGGTCGAAGCCGTGTGCAGCGTCGCCCCCGTAGCGCCTGACTGCGGAAACTGCAGCAGGGCTGTATTGCTGGTGATACCCCCAGCGGCAGCGGACATGCCGGTAGAGCGGGCAATCGGTTGTCGGGCATAGTTGGTGTATGCCACCTCGTTTTCGGCTTGCGAGTTGGTCGCGGCAGTCAGCAGGGCAGTGTGCAACCCTGCGTAAAAGTTGGTCAGAGGCGAAGCAGCCGCGTTATCAGCGACGTTCGGCCACGCCGTGGCGCGGTACATCAGGTTCAGGATTCGGTTACAGCAGTCGGTTGATTTAGGCATAGCAGCCTCCTCCAAAGAAAAAACGTCGCCAGCTACGGCTTGTTGCAATCATCCCCCTCGCACGAGCGAGGCCACGCGGCAACCAGACCACGTTGCTTACGGGCACATTCGGCGAGCAGGTCAGCATTATTTATCCCCGCCCGCAGCAGGTCGCCCATCGTTGCCGGTGGCGGCAGCGGCTCCGGCATCTCGCACGGACTCGACAGGTTGGCCGGTGGCGGCGCTACGTGCGTCGCGAACTGCGGCGTTGTAGAGCATGCGGCCAGACTCAGGCACAACACAGGTACTGTAAATCGCATTGTTCAGCTCCTTTCGAAGTCCGGCTTCACGTCGCTTGGCGCTCGCCCTAACCTTCGCCAAATCTCGTTCAGCGTCTGCTGCGACCTTTGCGCTGCGATCCTGCTCATTCCGAACCAGTTCGGCGTACGCAAGGGCCGCTTCAAGTTGTTTAGCTTTTTCATGGTCGCCTCTCGCTTTCCAGCCAACAGCGCCACTCGTGCCCATCGCGAGCAGGATGGCCAACATAACCCATGGGTTGAAGAGGCTCATCGCAGCGCCTCGTAGAAGACCCACATCGCCACGGCGAACACGGCGCCCAGTCCGCATAGAGCGAACACGGTCATGATGTTCATGCCCAGCCATCCTTTCGCTGCTTCAAGCGTTGAACGACGACGTACGCGCCAGCAACCGCCGCAATCGCTGCAGCGCCCATTGCAAAGTACGGGAGGAGTTCGCCAAGCGAGTTCTTGATCGTCTCGACATGCTGGCTCATCTGCGCGATAGCGCCCAGTGCCGATGTCACCGCGGTTATCGTTCCCGCACTCGCGATCGTGCTCTGCGTCAGCGGCTTCTCTGCATCGATCTTCTGCGGCATCTCGCATTGTTCGTCCCCCACCGGGCGGAGATAGAGCGCCGCCTCCGCTGCACGTCGACGGACCAAGCCCTTCACGACATTGCCACCGGCCTTGTTCCAGAGAGAGAACGCACGCGCTGCAGCCTCCTGGTCGCCACGATTGTGCGCTTTCAGCACGGTGGATTTCCTGAACCCACCAACTCCAATGTTGTAGGCGAGCGATGTCATCGCAGCCAGCTCGTTCTCGTTCGGCGCTATCGTGCATGCTTCCTGTACCTTTTCGCCGAACCAGTTCAGGCGTTTCACGAGGTTCGCATGGGCGTTCGACATCGTGATCGTGTCGCCTGCCTTGACGCCGTTCGTCTCGCCGTAACCAATCGTCCAGACACCGACGATGTCCTGGTAGGCTTCACCACGAAAGCCCTCGTACTCCTTGACGAGTTCAATCCCGGCTTTGTTGATCTTCGCCATGCTCTAGCTTTCTCGGTTCGTACAGAAACGCCTCGGGGCCGCACTCGGCTTCCTCGGCACGCATCGCTCGCGTCGGCAGCGCACCCCACGTCGACCACACGCACAGCATCGGCCCGGTCGGCAAGACCTCGCAGTGCTGGCAGGTGTGGCAGTGCTTTTTCACTTCTTCTCTCCGCCGTGCGTCCTCTCGACGAACAGCACGCGCGACTCAAGCTGCATGAGCAGCGAGCGGTCCTTCTGCAGCGCGAGGTGGATGTCCTTGATCTCGTTCCGGGCCTCATTCCAGATGCCCAGTCCGATCACCTGTACGACGCCGATCACCCACGCAGCCACCCACCAAGCACCGCGCCCTTTGTTCACCAGCGCTTCCTCGGCCTTGGTGTGCTTCTCGAAATTCTCAAGATGCGTTTCGAGCTTCTCGCTCACGTCGCGGATCGTTTCCGTGTTGGCGATCAGGCTCTTGTTGATCGAGTGCAGCACGATCAGGAACGCCCGCTGCTTCTGGTCGTCCTCCTGCAGGATCATCTGCTCGATGTCGAGACTGGAGAGCTTGTCGGTTTCGCGACGCATCGGGTTTTCCATTACTGAACACCTATCGTATTACCACGTAGATCTTTGATGAGCATCTTCGGGCGTCCCATGGTTTCGATCGCCGCTCTGAGCCCTTCGATCGTCGCGCCAAGGGCGTCGTCCGTCTTGGCACGGCGAATCTCTTCGAGCATACGGCGCATCTCTTCAAGCTGAGCGCTATTGTCGGCAGGGGGCGGCGCTACTTCCCGCTCCCGCATGGCGGCGTTCTGGGTTTCGATGTGCTCCATGCGGGCCAGCACTGCGATCTGGAACTGCGTTTGGTTGTCTTCGAAGTTCTTCATCAGCTCAGTCATCTGGTACTGACGGTTGTCTTCCTCATTCTTCATCAGCTCGACCTGCCCACGCATTTCCTCGCCGGCACCTTTGATATAGAGCTCCGCTTGCTTGAACTGGTTCTCTACCTGTTGCTGGATCAGGGCGAATTGCGCTTCCTGTTGCTTGCGTCGCTCCTCAGCGGCGAACTCAGCCTGCGCGAGCTGAGTCTTGTTCTGCTCGACCAGTTGCTTGAGCGCCAATTGCTGAGCGTCGGCCTGCGTGCGGCGTTGCGTCTCCAGCTGCGCGATCTGGATGGAGGCCTGCACTTCGGGCGGCATCGGCGGTGGCGGGGTCTTGGCCTGCACCACCTGCTGCGCCTGTGCACACATCTGATCAAGTTGCTGTAGCTGCTGCCCGGCGAGCTGGAAGAAACGATCCTGCGCCATCGACATGACCGCGTCGGGCGTGAGTTGCTGCCCGGAGAACTGGGCCTCCATGGCGACCTGCTGCGCCATTGCCTGCACCCCTTGGTGGAAGAGCATTTCGCGGTGCTGTCCGACGTGAGCAAGGATGCCTCCCAGCGCTTGTCCATTAGCCAGCGGGTCGTTCTGCTTCGAAAGGATGAACTTCAGATGCGCCATGACGTGCGCCATGTGATCCTGCTTCGGACCGGCCTGAATCGCGACGCCTGTGGTGGCGACGAAATTCTCCTGACTCGGGTCCGCCGTTACGGGCTTCGGCTGCTTCGGCAGGATCAGGTCCGGATTGTCCACGTGCATCAGCTGCAGTTGGCGGCGCTTCAGCTCGTAGATGTTCCACGGCAGTTGCGGAGCCGAGGCAACCATCTGGTCGACACCCTGCATCTGAGCGAAGCGCTGCGCCTCGCTGAACACGTTCGGATCGCTGACCGGTTCGACATCTAGCGTGCCGGTGAAGTCGGAGCGATTCACGACCAGCTTGCCAAGCTCCTGCACCTCTTCCTGTTCGCTCAGGAACGTGCCGTTGATGCGGTTCAGAATCTGCAGCGCTCGCTTCTGCGACTCGTGCATGCGAGCATGGATGCTGCTGAAGACCTTCGAGCCTTGCTCGATGAGCGCCAGTGCGGTGCCCACAGGCATCTGGTTGCCGGCGTCGGCGATCTTCTCTTCAGCCGTAGTAACGACGCCCTTCGCCGCTTCGGTCAGCCAGCCAAGGAGCTGGAACAGCACCGGATTGGGACCGGGGAACGGCATCGGCATCGCGACCTGTCGGATGTCGGTCACACCGGGAGGGGCGTCGATCTCGCACACTTCGGTCAGGTCGACGCTGGTACGCTGTCCGACCACACGCCCGCCCTTCAGCTTCATCACGGTCGGCGCGTTGGCGATGTGGGCGGAGTCGAGCAACGCTCTCAGAGCTCCGGTCGCCGCCCCTGAGAGGCCACCAATGAGGTGCGGTAACCCGATGGCGTAAGCACCGCGCCACGGGATGAACTTCCACTCTACCAGCCAGTCCAGCTTCTGCTGGGTCGGGTCTTGCTCGTCCCAATTGCGGTAGATGGCGAGCACCTTCTCGCTGAAGGCGTCGATGGTGATGATGTACGGCGCATAATCGCCTTCGATGTCGGCGTAGGCATGGATCTCGTAGAGATCCCGCAGGCCGTCCTCATCGTATGCTTCCCCGTCCTTACCCTCGACCTTGTCGTTGGCCAGTGCGGCAGAGGTGCGCTCTACACTCTCAGGATCTCCGACTTCGACCTCACGGTAAAGACCGCTCTTCGTGCGACGATCGAACTCCATCCGGGTGAGGTGGAGGACGTGCGTAACGCGGGGAGAGGTATAGAACGAGGTGGCGACGAAGGGGAGCAGGATGTCGTCGATCGGAACGAACTCGCACGCCGGACGGCGGAGGCGATCATCCCACCAGAACTTCTGGTACTGCGAGCCACCCATCGGCAACTGCGTCAGCAGCTGTTCAAGCTCGGAGCGATACTCGCTGATCTGTGTCGTAAGCTGCCAGTTCATGTACTGACGCTTGCGCTCGGCGCGAGCCAGTTGCTCTTCCTGCAGATCGCCTACGGAAGTGGTCTTGACCGGACCGCTCGGTGGGAAGAGTTCCTTGATCGCGCTGGCAGCAAAGTCCACAGTGGCTTCGGCCAGCACGGGATGCACCACCCTGCTTGCCCCTTCGAACTCAGCCCCTCCGGGGGCGTCGTCTCCGAGGCCGGTGCGCCTGATGCCGTCTTCGTACTGCTTCTGACGTTTTTCCCGCGCCTTGCGGTCTGCCTCGATCGCTTCGAGGAACGCACTGGCGAGCTTGCGCTGCTTGCTTTCGTCGAGGGTCAGGACGAGGTTGTCGAGGTGGTTGCCCGGCTCCTCGACGGCTTCTTCAGACGGAATGACGACAGAGCCATCTTCCAGCTCCAAGTAGTCGTCTGGGGTTTCGCCCAGCGTCAGGGGGTTCAGTTCCGGCATTGACGCAACTCCGATGTCATTTTTTCAATTTTAGCCCGGATTGGGGTTCGAACGCTACCCCCGCGTGACATTTGTCTTGGGGTCTGTTTTTCGACCATCGCATCGAGGTTCTGTTCGATCATGGCTTCGACAAGGCCACCTTGGGCGAAGCCTTCGAAAGCCCCTTTGGCGTTCCCCCACCACTTTGGATCGTTTCTGATCTGGCGATTGAACCACTCAGCATTGACTGACGGCTCGCCTTCGCCGGTCAGTCTATGAATTGCTTCATCGAACTGAGCGTTGGTGATGTAGCGATTGTCGGGCAGCTTTCGCAGACCTGCGTTCTGCAAGTCGCCGACATCGCTCCACTGGCCCGACTTGACGAAGTCCTGCACGAACGGGAGGTACTCTGGATTCGGTGCGCGATTCTGCTTGCCCTTGATTTGGATGATGCGATCTGGAATCTGACGCTCGGCGACAGCCTTTGCGACAGCGGCTTCAAACTCTTCGCGTGATGCGTCGCCCATCTCTTCGGCCAGCATGTCCCGGACGTCATCGGGCAAGTCAGCTTCGGTAAGCTTGCGTTCTGGGCGCGTCTCAATCGTCACGTGCGGCTGGCCCTTGGCGTCTCGCAGGGAGTAGATCTTCGTGCGGCCAGACAGAACATCGTCGCAGTAGCCACCGACGCAGTGACCCATCGTGTCGCCTTCGTATTTGAGGGCGTCTTGTAGTGATTTTGTGCGCTCATTGCGGAAATTCGCAACTGCTTCGTCCCATTCTTTCGGGCCCAAATGCTTGTTGGCTTCTTCCCAAGCGTCACCATCTTGCGCCTTCAACTCCACCCACCGCATTCCCTTCTCAGGGTACTCCTTGTGCAGCACTGTCGCCGCGTTGTTGGCGCGAAGGGCGTCGGCTTCCGCCTTCTGAGCTGCACGCCATGCGTTGATGGCAGAGACACGCTCGACGGCCTGAGGGACGGAGACTCGGGACATCGATTTTGGGTCGAGGAGCAAGTGGCGTGGGAGTCCGCTCTCGGGGTTCAGGGCGTTGGAGAGTTCGTCGATGAGGTGGTCGAAACCAAGCTGACCAGCAGCGCCACCGTAACCGGAGCTTTCAACACCATACACTAGTTGTTCAGGATCCAGCTTGGAAAGCCATGGGTTGTCTTTGCCTGCTGTGAATTCAGCGTACCTTGCCGATCTAGGAGCAATGATCGCGTCTGAAGCCTGTTCCCATGACCTCGCCATTGGAGAAGAGGATATCAGACTTGTTCCGGCTGTAGATCTGTTGTCTCCGGCGTTAGCCAGGGATGCGTACAACCCGTCTTCTGGGTTTACGTGCAACACTCCTCGCTCCGCCAGCGCACGGACTGGGTCTTCCGGCGTCGCCATCTCGTTCTTGACGTAGCGCGTGAGCTGCTTATCGATCCACGTGTTGAGAGTGTTTGCCTTTGCGTTCTGGGACAACACTGATTCGTACATCCCTTCGGGGGCGTCTGGCTGAGCGCGTATTTGGGCTAGATACGTGTCCTCTCGTACAGGCTTCTTCAACCCTTTCAGCGCATCTTCCACGCTCCCGGTCAGCCAGTTGCCACCCTTTTCCTTCACTACTTCGGCGACGCCCCGACGAGCGGGAGCACTATCAGCGGCGAGTCGGGACGCGAGGCGAGCGAGTCCCCCTTTGGCGAAGTTAATGGGCGGAAGGTAGCGATAGGCGCTGAGTCCGTGCTCAGGCATGTACTGCAGGCTCCAATCAGGTTCAGTCTCGATGATGCGGTCCCAGAACCCCTTGGACGTCGGAGTGTTGAACAGTCGGAACCCTTCGAGCGGAGAATTACGCGCTGCGTGCTGCGCAGCTTGGCGCCCAGTACCTGCCGGACCGTTCAGGGATACCAACCCGGAGAGGTAAGATGAGTCATCGAAGGGCTCGCCGCGCCCAGCCATGCTGTACATGCTGACCGGCTTGTTGAAGCGATCGTACAGCACAGTCGTCTCGTTCTGCTTGACGGCGTCATCGAGTACGCTGGTCAGGATGTTCGATGCCTTCGGGTTCAGCACGCGCGGGCGGGCATACGGTGCCAGCTCATTGAGCATCGCAACGCGCTCGTCGGGGGTGTAGCGACGCGCCGTGCGCGCAGGTCCGGGAAGGTCGATAAGACGGCGCGGGAACCCGGCACCTTGGGCGTCGGTGATCGGCAGCATCGGTTCATCTCTGTAGGCAGCGTTTACCATCTGCGCCATTGCCAGGGTTGGGTGCAACATGCTGAGCGCACTGAAGTACGGATCTTCTCCGCCGATTCCCCCCAGTGCGGCTCCGATCCCACCGCCAATCACTTTCCCAGCGGTAGTGGTGGGCACCGATAGCGCCAGCGGGGCCGTCATTCCAAGTAGGGATGGCTTTACGAGAGCCTTCTCCAAGTTCTCGCGCAACGCGTCGGAGGGGGAGCGTCCGAGTCCGGTGCTCTCAGTAACACCAGCGATATCGCGGCGCGTGGCTGCCTTGTACTTTGCAGCGTCGTCCTCAGCACGTCGGGCGGCAGCTAACCGCTCGCGCGACCACTCTCGGGCGTGTCCGAGTTCGACATCACGATCTGCGAGGCGTCCAAGGCGAGATTGTTTGCGCGGATCTTTCAGGCCGGGGAAGTTAGACGCCATGTGGATTCACCTTAGCCACGAGAGAGCCCTTGGAAAGATTTTGTGTGATTATAGATCGAATCAACTCGCAAGGCAAGGCTAGCAGCCATAAGGATTCACCTTTTTCTTCTTAGTGTAGTCGTATTCTTCAATTTCGTCGAGCGGCGCTTCTGGCATTTCAAAGTAGCCTCCATCGCGAAGGAACGTCATTGCTTGAGTGTAGGTGTCTACGTAGTCGTCATGCTCTGCATTCGGGAACGACTCAGTCTGTTCGATGAACGGTCTTGCCCAGCGGATGAACTTGCCGGGTTCCTTGCTCGATTCGAGGATGTAGATGATGTTCAGCTCGTGAACAGCAGAGATGGCATGAGCGCGAGCGACCTTGCTCATCTTTCCAGGATTGTAAGGCACGACAGGGACGTTCGCCTTGCGCAAATCCTGAATGATTGAGATGCCCGACGACTTGTTCTCGACCAGCACGACATCAACCTTCTTGCCTTTGCGTTCTTCGTTCTTGCCGTAGAGCGCGTGCCAGTCTTCGAGAACCTTCTTTCGGAAGTCTGGGTAGCCAAGATGTTCGTCCCACGCATCTAGAAGAATTGCGCCCTTCAATCCTCTCTCTTCGAACACGCCCCACACCGTACAGGCGGTTGGATCGTTATCCGATGTTGCGTCGTCGTCGTATGCGCCGTCGTAGCTCTGCACGATGAAGTCGAATGCCGGCAACTTCCACTTCGCAGGCCAAAGCTGGAAGTGCTTTGAACGAAGAATGCCGCCGCCAGCAGGCGCAGGACGTTGTTGAAGCTGACCCGCAACGCCATACTCTCCAAGTTGTGTCTTGAGATCTTCAATTTCTTTCTTGCCGAATCTTTCAGGGCATATCAACTGTCCGACTTCTGTTCTCGGATCGTAGCCTTCAACGAATATGCTGCTGGCCCTCTTGACTCCGTCATACTCAGCAGGAATGCACACATGCTCCCATCCGCCTTGTTTTAGTCTGTGACCGCTCGGGTCTTTCTCGTGACATCTCTGAGCGACCTCGATCATCGCATCGCGCTTAGGATTGTTCAGGCGCGTGCTCCACGCCATGTCAAGCCATTCAAGCGTTGAATTTCTAACGGCGTCCGACTGAGCATCTTGCGTGCTTATGCCGTCGTCCAATATCAATCTTGACCCGCCTTCGCCTGTCGCCGTTCCGCCTACTGACGTGGCTATTCTGTATCCTGTTTTGTCGTTCTCGAATCTCTGCTTCGCAGACTGATCTCCAGACATCCGAAAAACATCACCCCACCGCTCTTGATACCACGGACTTGTAACCAAGCGTCTTGCCTTCAAGTTGTCTCTGATGGCAAGTGTTCCTGAATACGACGCACACAAGAACTTCTCTTGCGGACTGTGGATCCACTCCCAACACGGGAATGCGACACTTACAATGGTTGACTTGCTGTGACGAGGAGGGATGTTTATCAACAGTCTGCGAATTTCACCTTCGTGAATTGCCTGCAGATGCTCGCAAATTACTTCTATGTGCCACGA
>JACCDY011226418.1_pt1 | contig 22901 bp, 20 predicted proteins | sample 7446391 | NCBI WGS metagenome assembly JACCDY01 (sample SAMN15323451, study PRJNA562643) | freshwater metagenome | isolation source: river surface water | place: USA:Blue River Watershed | collected 2017-08-18 | reverse complement strand
TATTTTAATAATTTTTTGATTTGATTCAAAAATTGAAAAACATTTTATCGTTAATCTGTCAAATGTATTAATAATAAATTCTTTGGCTTCGATATCTGCATTTCTTTTTAATAAATTTTGTTGATTTAATTTACTTATTAGAGGTTTTAATATTAATAATATCGTAATCTTTACTTTTAAAATGTAATATCTTTTTGTAATTTCAATACAGTTTGTAATTAATGCCTTTGGATAATTTTCAAGTGTTTTATAAAAATTATTATTAATTATTTGCTGATTAATTATTTTATCAAGATTTTCTAATTCTGGATCTAAATTTAATATTATACTTTGAATATCTATTTTTTTAAAAAAAGCTTCTGGTATTAAACTAGATAATATAATTAAATCAGAATAACCTGTTAATTTTTCATTTTTAAATTTATAATTTCCATTTTTAAAAATAATAAATAATAATATATTCTTAAATACTTGAGAATCCAAAGATATGCCTAAGGATAATGCATCCAATATCAGAGTAATATTTTTAATATCTGAGGTAAAAAATAGTTCATCCAAATTAGTTATCAAATCACCATAAGGAGTCTTTCTATTTGAAGAATCTATAATACCTCTTGATTTGTTTAGGTCAATTACTTTTAATGGTTTGTTTGAATAATTTGTTCTTGAAATTATTTCTAGACTAGTTGGTAAATTTCTTTTAAAATTATCTTCATTTGGATGTATAATATAAAATTTACCTTCTTCATCTATTAATGTAGTATCATCATATTTTCCATCAGAATAAGGATAAATCATATAAATATTTGATTTTTTAGCATTGGAATATAGTGTTAGAATTCCCAGTGAATTCAAATAAGTATATTGTAAAATCAAAAAACTTGGTATTAATTCGATTTTGTTTGTAAGATTTGGATCCGATTTTTCATCTATTAATTTAACAAATGTATTAGTAAACATGGTTAATATAGTTGTGGTAATATTTTGGGTACAGATTTTAAATAAAATATCTTCTCTTAATTTTTTTAAATCATATAAATAATAAACAGTACCAGGAGCAACTCTTCCTACACGACCTCTTCTTTGTTTTCTATTAGGATTTGCTATTGGTTCAACAACCATATTAGAAATATCTCTATTAGGATCATAAACATCATTTTTTTGTTGACCATTATCTATCACAAATTTAAGTGTATCTATTGTAATTGATGCTTCTGCAATATTTGTTGCAACTATAATAAATCTTGAATAAGTACCTTCTGGAACAGTTTCTTCTGGTTTTAATTGTAGTAATCTATCAAATGGAACATTTTTTTTTATATTTATCATTCGTTTAACTTCTTTGTCACCTATTTTTTTAACATAATTATCTAAAATAATTGGATTTAATTTTGAATAAAAAGGTATGGCTAATACATTTACTGGTGTTTCATTATTAATCTTTTCAACCATATTTATAATTTCTGCCTGACCATTTTGAAATACTAATATATCACCTGATGGAGAGTTTTCTAAAATATATCTTACTTTTTTAACAATTAATTGATCCTGAGTATAATTTTTATTTGGTAATTCTACTATGTCTTCAATCTTAAAGTTTGTTGTTGCAAATGGTGGAGATAAGTGAACACGTCTATCTATCAAATTTCTATTATAGTTTTTGATTTGATATGGGGTATCTGGTAAATAATTTAAATTAAGCGGCCATTTCCAATTATCATCTATCATTTCATAATATTTTCTGTATCTGGGTTCATCTTCGTCCATAGTTGCACTAATTATACCTAAAGTTATTTGATTATTAATATATGTTGCATATCTCATAACTGTTAATATCATGTCCATATTTGTATTGTGTTCATGTGCTTCATCAACCAACACACAATTTATTACATTAGTTTTAATAAAATTATTGTCTTGCAATAAATCTGGTTTTTTTAACATATAAGATTCACCTATCATATTTAATAATGTACCATCTGTCACCATTCTTAAATAAGGATGATATTCATCATCAATTACTTTTCTATCTGAATGTTGAAATTGAATATATGTAATATTTTTTTGAATATAATTACTTGATTCATCTTTTATCAAAGGAACTCCTAAACTATTTGCAATACGATCAGCATTTTGTTCTGTTGGTTGTTTTCTTGGTTGTGTACAAATTACTTTTACATTATTATCAAAATTAATTATTTTTAATCCATATAATATCATAAATGGGGCTACTGTTGATTTACCTGCACCAGTTGCACCAGTTACCATCATTAATCTTTGATTTATAATATGATGAAACATTTGTAATTGTGCAACCCAATCACCACCAAAGTTATTAAACCATCTGGAGTTTTTAACCAATTCAAAATATTCTGGAGTAGTAGATAATTGTTTATTTGACAAAAAATTATATGATGTTGAATAAGTTTGGATATCAATATTAGCTCCCATATATTTTCTAAACTGTTCTACATTCTTATTTTTGTCAGGCATTAATTTGCTATTAGTTAGTTTAGGATTATATTTAAAATAAGATAACATACCATTAATTACAAGAGTTTGACATATGATATCAACGAATAATGATGAATCAATAAAAGCTATTATAATATCATTATGTATTTTAGCTATTTCTGCATTAGAATTACCATAAATTCTTTTAAGATTTTTGCTGATATTAAACCATTTTTTTATAGAATTAATTATTTGAATATCATCTGATTCTTTTCTAAAATTTATTCTATCGATAAATATTTTTTTTAATTCATAATCTAAATTATCCCATGAAGGTGAATTACTCATTAATTTGTATTCAGAATTAAATTTATTATTTAAGAGTGATTTAAAAAAGTTATAAATATTTTTAGGTGTTATATAAATCAAATCAAAATTTTTTTTTATTTTTTCAGGAACTGAATCTTTATCTATCGCATCTATTCCACAATTTATCAAATAATTATTTAAAGTCAAAACATTATGATTCAAATCTAAACACTTTAGTCCATACCATGTATATCTTAATTTTTGCATACAAATATAAATATAATTATAAATATTTGAAAAATTAATTTGTAAACTAATTGATTGTATACATATTTCTAATTCATCATGGTCATCATATATATTAAATTCATCTTTCTCGTCATTATCAAAAGAATCCATAGAAATTTTATTTTTTATCAAGGAGATACATTTTTTATCCAACTTTAAAGAGTTTAACTTATTTAAATCATATTCATATCTTAAATAAAATATTATTAGAGATTTAATCATATCTAAATATTCCACATCTCTTATGATATTGTTCCAATTTTTTATTATATTAGTTTGTTTATTTGTATCTAATTGTTCCCATTTATAATCCACAATATTATTTATTTCTAATTTATTTGATAAAATTATAATATTTGGATATACTATTTTATTATAAACTTTATCAAAAATCATCCATTTTATTACTTTAATATCATTATATAGAAAATTATATGCACAACCATACAAATTATCATACCCTAACATAAAATTAAATTCATCTGACCCAGATGCACTATAATCAAAACCTTCTTGAGTCAAAGTATAGGAATAAACTTGGTTATCATCTAGGTTAAATTTAGCATTTGTGTAATTAAAAACTTTGTATAAAAAATTTTTATAACAAAGACTAGATTTATAATCTGATAAAGTATATGGGAAAATATTTAACCAATTTGGAAGTAATTTACTTGATACCTTAGCAAATGTATTTGATATTGCTTTTAATGAATTTGATAAATACTTTTCTAAATATTCAGGATCTCTTTTTAATTCTTCATGATCCACAAAATAAGTTGATTGTAAATCAGAAGCCTTATCATTTTTATTTATAAAAAGTTCATCAAGCGAATAAATTTCTCCAGATTGATTAAGTTCATAATATGGAAATAACATATTAAAAATACTAAATATATCTTGACAATTATTCATACCAAATTGTTCGACAGGTTTATCTATTTGAAAATAATAGCTACATATAACACAAGCATTTAATAAATATTTTTTAATTAAATTTTTATGTTTTAAATTTAATTTTTGAAACTTTTCATTAATTTTTATATTGATTAATTCAAACAAAGAATTTATATTGTCTAAAGATAACTTTTGCACTTTGCATTCATCTTTTATTAAAGTTATTGTTTTATAATTTATAGATGACATAATCTTATAATTTATATATTAATATAATATATAAATCTTCAAAAAACTAATTATATTTTTTACTCTATCATTTTATTTAATACTTCTGCACTGGTGATTTGTCTTATAGGTAGTTCTACAATATTATCCTCATTTATTATATACATACTTGGTAATTTTTCTACAGTAATATTTATTTTTTTACCATAAATTGTACCACAGTTTACTTTTTCTCTTTTTTCACATTTAATTATTTTATATATATGTTCTTTATTAATTTTACTTAATTCATTTATAATTTTTACATAATTGTCATCTCTTTCCAAGTTATCAGTCATTAAAATAATGTTTAATGGTTTCTTATTTATATATTTTGGAAACATTACAGCCAATCTTTTATATTCAAAATCTATATTATTAATTAAATTAGATACATTTTCTACAATTGAATTAAATGTTGATAAATCATAAAGTCTATTAATTAATTCATCATCTAGTTCTGATGATTGAGATTTTACTTGATCTTTTAATCTATCTAATAAAATTAATACACTACCATGCTCTGATCTTAAAAATATATATAATTTTGTTAATTTATATATATTTTCAATTTGTTCTGGTTTTAATTCACTTTCAGATTGTTGAGATTTTGATAATTCAGAAAAAATACTATCAAATTCAAAAGTTAATTTAACTATATTATCTATTTTCTTTATTAAAGAATTATTAATATCCATTATATATAATATACAATATATAATATATGGATAATATAAAAAATAAAAATAAATCTATATCAAATCAATCTAATAATAAATCTAATAATAAATATACTTTATCCAAAACCATTGACAATAAACAATGTATCGGACCTTGTTATCCACCACATACTCTTTTTTATAATCCTATATATTTAGTTCCGTATAGAGGTGAAGAAGATAAGGACTATTTGTGTCCAACTTTTAAATTTTACAATAAATTTACTGAATCATATCAAGGTTTTGATTATTGTAATCCCGAAGATGTTAATGAAAACTATAAAAATTTTGATATATTTGATGATGTATTGAGAATAGCAAGTACAGATGAATTATTTCTTCATCAAATCTATGATATCAATAATATTTTTTCTGCAACCCAATTTATAAATGATTCTATAGAAATAATGCCAGTGTATACACAGAAACGTATTTTAAATTGTATTTTTAATGTTTGGTGCAATGATATTAATTTTCCTTATGCAATTTTTTCTGAAAAAGTTAGTTATGTTTTAAAATCAATATATAATATTAATTTGGATCCTGAAAAAATTAAAAATAAAATTATAAAAACAAAAAAACAAAAATATAGTGATATTTTTAATTATTTAATTAAAAAATATTCTGATAATAAAACAAAAAAATAATTGTTTTTATTTTGAATTGAAAATTTTTATTTATTTCTTATTTTATATATATATACAAAATGTCAATTATATATGGTAATAGCACCTTTGGTTCATTATTTAATGCCATTTATGGTTCTTCATTAACTACTCCTACTGTTGAACCTTATGAAAACCAAAAAACTTTCCCTGTTGTCTTACTTTCTGATAATTATGTTGACCCTGAAAAGGCATCAACTGTTGTAGCTTATTCTGGTCCTAATTCAAATATCCTTACTTATTCTGTATTTAATGATTTAAACAAAGATAAAGAAGTAGTTAAAACCATCACCAAATATTATTATTACAAAATTTTAGATAAATGGTTATATGATGAATTCTTACCTATCTTAGCTTTCGTTAAAATGGAAAATGATAAACCTAAACTTATCTCTAGTATGGCCGAATTTAGAATTGGAGATTTAGCTAGAGAATCAGAAAATGTATTAGAAAGCAAGATTGATTATCTTAGTGAAATTTTTATCACTAGAGATATGGTTAGACATGTTCTCAAAAAATTTATTAATAAACATAACACTAGATATTCCGCCTTAAACAGACAAGAACATGAACTTAAAAAATACTTCTTCAAATATATGAAAGATAAATTAGAAGAAGCTGTTGAACATTAATTTTTTTATCAAATAAAAAATATATAACGTAATTTTATATTTTTTACAGCAATATACATTTAGTACACAATTATAAAATTGTATAATCTATTACATAAAATTTATTTTTAACTAAAAATTATAACCTATTGATGGTCTTAACCATCTTTTAACTTTTAATCCACTAGCTAATGTAACTTCTCTTAATCATTTTTTATTAACATTTTAATTGTTTCATTCATAATATCTATAAATAAATCAATATTTTTATCAATTGGTAAAATAAATCTATCTCTATTTGCTTTTTCTTTAAAATCTCTTAGTTTATATAAAACTACTTTTTCTATTAAATCCATTGATTCAATATCACCACATGATTTGTAATACACTACTTCATGTTCACAAGTCTTATTATAAGTACCTAAGCGATGTGTTAAATTAGTTGCTTTTCCAATTATATATATTCTTTCTTTTTTATTTGATTCTCTTGTTATTATGTATATAACATTAAATTCTGGATACTCAGTTCTAGATTGTTTTTAATACAAATATTTTCTAATGTTTTAACACGATTATTTAAATAATTTTCTTTTCCAATCAATATTTCTCTAATCCATTTACTAACTTGTATAGCAAATTTAGGACTAATCCACTGAGCCAATTGAATAGCTAGATCTGGATGTATCCATGTATTTTGATTATTTTTATCATTTCCACCAATATTTCTTTCTATAAAATGATATTGTAAATTTTTTTCGGATATTTTTTTTTCTGTATCACTATTTTCATCTATTATTATATTTTGTATATCAACTTTATTATTAAATTGTATAGTTGTAGCCGATGCCGGAATTCCGGCATCGGTAGCTTTAATACTTTTTTCTAATTCATTTAATAATTCCTTGGTACTATCAAGACAAACCCAATGACTAAATTTTTTATTACCAGCTTTACATAATTGAGTGGCATTAATATAATTATCGATACTTCTATTTTCTATTTTGATATCATTGATTACTAAACATTCATTATTAACTATTTTTTTATTATTTATTTTAACAATATTATTATTTATAATATTATCATTTAAAAGCTGTTCGATTTTAATATTTTTTTCAACAATTATATCAACTAATTTAGTATTAAGATCATTTTTACCATTAATTAATTCTTTATTGTTTATTTGTTTTTTTAATTCATCAAGTTGTTTTTGTATATCATTTATTTTTTTATTTTTTTCTTCATTTTCTCTTAATAAAAGTTCAAATGTTTTCTCTTTATGTTCATTATCTAGTTTTTTAACTTTACATCTACTTTCCATATGTCTTTTTAAATTATCTTTTCTTTTAAATACTAGGCCACAATAATTACAACAATTTAAAATATTTTGTGGTTCTTGATAAACCTGATTTGAAGGTAAAATTGGAGAATTTTGGAGGAATTTTGGAGGATTTGGAGGTAAAATTGAAGGAACTTGGAGGAATTCTGGAGGATTTGGAGGTACTTTAAGTAATACTGTATGAACTTGTACACATGGTTTCTTTTTCTTTTCTGTATGTTTTATAAAACTATCTTTTTTATCAAAAACTTTTAAACAAATTTCACATTCATATTTTACCATTAATAAGTATTTTATATATAAAAAAATATCTTTATATTATTTTTTTATAAAATTTCGCATTTTTCGCATTTTTCGCTAATACACTGTATCACTTTTTATTTTTTCGCATTTTTATTTTATTACAGTATATTACTTTTTATTTAGCAGAATTTTTTGTACTAAGTAATTTTTACATGTGTGTGTAGATATTTTAAATAAAAAATAAATAATTTTTTTTTATTTTTTTCTAATTTCTTAAAACAGTATAAAAATTTTAAAATTTTTATATAGAACAATTAAATTAATTTTCTAAAACTTCAAAACAATTTGGATTTTTTTAACCAAGTGCAAAAAGTAAGGTAAGTGCAAAAAGTTGACCAAGTGTAAAAGTAGTCCAAGTACAAAGCAAATATAAAAATTAAATCGGATTGAGTTCAAATAGTTCAGAAACCCGAACACTTTTAATCACATCGACTCCCTTTTTTTTACAAGAAACAATTTCGGTACCATCATCATCATAAAACACCATATAGTCATCAGGATTAAGTTCCCAATCATCTTCAATTTGACCGGAACTACGTCTGATCTTGATATCCTTACCAGCCAGATGCTTTGCACTACCATATCCGAAATCCCTAATCCAATTGGACTTGGTCTCCTCCATCTTGGAATGACAACTGAGACAAGAAATAAATCCCATGTGACAAGGAAAACTAATATAAGAAATATAAGACTCACCTTGAGGATTTGAACAAAATTGACAATTGTCAACAGTCTTAATCATTACAAGCCTAATTGGTAGAGGCACTTCCTGATTTTTAATCATCTCGTTCTTTTGACCTAGACTCATGGTTACAGGTACACCCTGAACCACATGGGTTACTAACATTGAATCTAATGACATGGTTTTAACTTATTTGTTATATATTAATTATTATATATAGTCTGACTAATACTTTTAATTTCAATTTTTATAAAAAAATAAAAACATATTTAAAAAAATAATTTTATATTATATTAGAAATGTCAAAAGAAAACAAGCAGACTAAAATACAAAAACCTGCTAAAATAACAATATCTGATGAGTATTTTCAATACTTGGATAAATATCAGGCAAAATATGGTAAAAAAACCATAGTAATAATGCAAGTAGGTTCTTTTCATGAAATATATAGTTGTGTAATAAGAAAAAAAAATCCAGAAATATATCAAATTGCAGATATTCTTAATTTAATTGTAAGTCGTAAAGATAAAAGTGAACCTGTGTCTGAATCTAATCATTTAATGATGGGTTGGCCTTCAGTTTCAACTTCTACCAAGTTTGTCAAATTATTAATTGAAAATAATTATACTGTAGTGGTAATTGACCAGACAACACCACCTCCAAATCCACTAAGAGAAGTTACAGGAGTATATTCACCATCAACTTATATTGATAATCAAACACATGAAAATAAATATCTAATGTCTTTGTACATCGAAATTAACGCATCATTAAATACATCAAAACCAAATATTTCGATTGGGATGTGTGCAGTAGATAGTTCAACCGGTGATGTTTCTTATTATGAAACACATAGTTCAGGATTAGATGAAGAAGCAATACAAGAAACTCAACGATTTTATCATTATTATAGACCAGTTGAATTAATTGTTTATCAAATAGACAACACCAAGAATAAAAAAGATGATTCTGATGAAAAATTTTCAAGTATAATCATTGATAAAATTGATTTATTACCTAATCAAATTTTATTTACTTATTCAAAAATAAATCCAGCATATTCCAAGGTATCATATCAAAATACTTTGTTAAAAAAAATATATACTGATTCTGGATTAGTAACTCCAATTGAATATCTTGATTTAGAAAGATTACCATATTCAATTATTGCACTGGTAATTGGATTTGATTATATATATCAACATAGTGAAAATTTAATTAAAGAACTTAAAAAACCAAAATATTTTAATGAACATAAATATATGAAAATGTGTAATGGTGCACAATATCAACTTAATATTATTGATTATTACAATTGGGAAAAATTAGATACCAAATTCCAATCACTAAATGATGTGATAAATAATTGTGTTTCACCAATGGGTAAACGTAGTTTAAAACATAGATTATGTGCACCATATACTAATGTTGAGACAATAAATAAATACTATGAGCTTACAGAAAAAATGTTAAATAAAAATCTTTATGTCGAATGTAGAGAAGTTCTAAATGGGATATCTGATTTAGATAAACTATTTAGAAAATTATCGATAAAATTTATTCAACCATATGAATTATATAATATATGTGAATCATTTACCAAGATAGTTAATTTAATTCAGCTACTGTTAGATTCTAAATTTAAATCTGATTTATTAGAATTATTCAATAAAAAAGAAATTAAGTTGTTTAACGAATCAATAAATTATTTGACTTCAACATTTGATATTGAAAAATTAAAAATCAATAATCTTGTTGAAATAAAAGAATCATTTTATTTAAAAAGTATTCATAAACCTATTGATGACATAGAAAATAAAATTGAAACTTCTATTGGGTTTATTGATAAGTTGGCAAAAGTTTTAGAAGGATTTGATCCAAATATTACACTATCAACTAAACATAATGACCGAGATGGATATTATCTAAGTACAACCAAAATTCGTGGACAAAAACTAAAAGAATTAATTGAATCAAATAAAGATGCCAAAATAAAAATAACTGATAAAATATCAATAGCCAAATCAGATTTAGTATTTACATTTCAAACATCCACTGCTAAAATTTCATACCCAGGATTATCAGACCATTCTGATGAATTAGATGAATTATACAATGAATTAAATACTCTGGTTAAAAATGCATTTTATACTGATATGACAAACTGGTATCAAAAATATTCTTCAATTCTTAAAAATGTTGTTAATTTGGTTATGGAAATCGATTTGGTCACAAATAATGCATTTACATCTGTAAAGTATCATTATATTAAACCAAAAATAAATACAACTAAATCAGATTCATTTATTATAGGAAAAAATCTAAGACACCCAATAATTGAGAGAATAATTGATTACGAATATGTACCACATGATATTAATCTAGATAATGGAATTTATGGAAATATGATTTACGGATGTAATAGTGCTGGTAAAAGTTCTCTAATGAAAGCTATTGGAGTAAATTTAATTATGGCTCAATGTGGATTATATGTACCAGCAGATGAATTTGAGTATAATATATTTGATTCCCTATATACAAGAATATCAGGAAATGATAATTTATTTAAGGGTCAATCATCATTCATAATTGAGATGAATGAATTAAGATCGATTCTAAAGAAAGCTGATAATAAGACTTTAATTATAGGAGATGAAATTTGCAGAGGTACTGAATATTTATCAGCAAACGCAATTGTTGCAGCCACAATATTAAAATTAGTAGATGTCAAGGCCAAATTTTTATTTGCAACACATTTACATGACTTGGTATCAATTGAAAAGATTAAACAATTAGACAGTATTAAATTTTATTATTTGTCAGTAGAAAAAGTAGGAGACGAATTGATATTTAATAGAAAATTGGTTGAAGGTACAGGTGAACAAATTTATGGTATTACGATAGCCAAATATATTCTGGATGATACATCATTTATTAATTCAGCAAATGAACTTAAAAATGAATTACTGGAGAAAAATGGAATTCAAACAAAATTAGTTCCAGATAAGAAATCAAATTATAATAATGATATGTATATGGTTGATTGTTCAATATGTGGGGATAAAACTAAATTAGAAACACACCATATAAATTTTCAAAGAGATTTTGTAAATGGAAAAAATGGTTCTATTCATAAAGAAAAGAAACATATAATAAAAGATTCAACTGCAAATCTTGTTAATCTATGTCCAAAATGTCATGACGAATTACATGCAGGTAAATTTGAAATAGAATCAAAAGTAAGTACAACAAAAGGTACCAAAGTTAAAATCAAATAAATCAAGTAAATCAATTAAAACAAGAAAATTCAATTAAATTATTCAAATTGATCCAAATCAAAAACCCAAATAATATCTTTGGTTTTATTAAATCTTTTTGATTTAAATTCAAAATAATCAAAATCGATATTAGATAATTTTAGAATATTTTTAACCAAATTAATATATTTATTATAAAATATATCATTACATTCTTTTTTAGATATAGAATTTTGTAAGAAAAGTTTATCTCCAATAATTTGTTTATTAAATTCACTAGAACCTAAGTTATATTCAATATTAAGTGGGCTTAACATTTTAAAAAATTTTTCGACATCTAATATATTTTTAAGTGGAACAGATATGTTTGATAATAATAAATTGTTAATTAAATTAAGTTTTAATTGGTAAGGATTAGATACAATATTATTAAGATGTTTTAGGATATTGATATCAGATGTATTTATGTTATCCCATACATAGTCAATATTTTCTTTAGAAATATTTGGTTTGACGTAATTATTAAAAAAAATTTCTTGTTTTTTAGACATATTTTATATGATATTTAATAATTAATATAATATTATTTCTTAAATAATTATAATTAGAATAATTAAATAATGGGTTTACAAAAATCAGATTTTTTTTTATATAATATTTTAAATTTTGAGGAGCCTCAGGTAGTATTTATGTATGGGATGGGTTTAGTAATATTTTTATTTATTGCAACAAAAATAAATTTTAGTTTAAGTTTATTAATATCATTAATGATTTATACAGTTATTGTATATTATTTTTATACATATCGTAATCAAAATTATTTATATGATACTGAAAAAAATAAAGATAAATTTGAAAATATTAATACAAATAATAATGAATTAAAAAATTTTCCTAAAATAGTTGACTTGTTATATTATTTTGAAGATTTTAAAAAATACAATATCGATGAATACAAACAAATTGTTAATTTATTTACACAATTTGCTAAAATGTATGATTCTTGTAAAATAGATTATAATCTTATAGATAGTTTATATTCAAATATGTTATATGTAAGAGTTAAGATATTATATAAAATGAATTCATTTGTATTAAATACTTATGGTACGCAATATTCAAACACAGTAATCGATACAAAAGATGGTATCAAAAAATTATTTGATGAAATGTTAGATGAAATAGTTTTATTACATAAGAAAAAAAAATATTATAATGGTTACAATATAAATTCATCAATTTTAGATACATCAGGAATAATACCTTATAATAATTTACAAAATACAAATATAGTATCTAGAAATGATACTCCAGATATGGCTGGATTATTAGTATGGTAAAAACAATATTAAACTGTATTAAAATAAAAATTTAGTTTGTACAAATAAAAAATTTTATGTCTGGATAATATATAAAATATATAAAATGCTAGATGAATTTTTTGAAACAACAAATATTTCAGGTATAAAAGTTTCTGATGAACAAAAAAGAGCAATGAATAAAGGTGATATACAATTTGTAAAAGGTTCAGATTTTTACAAAGGATATTATCAACAAGAAGTATATCCAAAAATGTACGTAAGATTTTTTCAATTAGGTATGTTTGATGGAACAGATGATAAAAGAGCAATAAGATCTTTTTTATTAGAAGGAGAAACAAGTAAAGGAGCTTGTTTTTATGAATATAAAGTTTTAGAATTAAAAGATCACAGAATATCACAAAAATCAATGGAAAAATTTGTTAATTCTATAAAAGATAAAAAAACTATAAAAACACCAAAAGGTGATTTCAAAGTAATGTTTAAATATTATCCAGTATATAATTTTGACTATACAAATCCTCCTACAGGAAATGATATAAATGAATGTATGAGTGAATTACTTTTTTATTAATTTTTATATTTAATTTGTCCGATAGCTTTAAACGTTACTTATTGTTACAATTTGTTATAAATTGTTTATTTATAACACTAACCGTTTCACATTCCTTTGGCCGTTTAATCAAAAATATAAGATAAAATAATATATAATAAAGCTACGACAATTAATGTGATACCAATATAAAAAAAAGAATCAATTTGATTTGGATCATCAGGATTAATAATTTTTCTTCCACTAGTAGCATTATCATACATATCAAACCATGTGTCTTTAAGATTAATTAATAATTGATTTAATGGTAAATCATATGGATTAACTCTTATATTTTCAACTTTATTTAGTTCATTTAATTTAACTTTTTCTTTTAAAAGTCTTTCTTTATTTTTTTTTTCTATGTATTCATCAAATTTTTGATTGAATAGATAAGGATCAAAATATTTACCTCTATTATCATACATTGATACATTTTCTTTCAAATAATCTTGTACTAATTTTTTTAATGGATCATATGATTCAGTTTGTGTAATCATATCATTACGATTATCAGAACTTTCTAATTTTCCTGATAAATATCCATTAACTATATCAATTAATTCCTTACTATTAAATTCACTTGTTTCTTGTGATACAACATTTTTTGCTAAAGCTTCTTTAGAATCAGCATCATTTAGTACACCACTAGAATAATCTTTAGTTAATGATCTGTTTAATATTGTTTTTTCATCTTCTTTATTCGGTTTCCATTCTGGGGATACTATTGTATTATATGGAGCATTTAAATTACTTATAGCAGTAGAATTTGCACTCATTATTAATTATAATATATATATGAATAAAATTTTGAAATTGAATTAATATATAAATAAATATATAGTTATATTAATATTATACATATAATAAATGATTTACGTAAAGTGTCCATCATGTGGCTTTGTAATTGGAAACAGACAAATTGTATATGAAAAAGGAATAGAAGAAATATATTCTGACCCAAACACAACTAATGAAAAAAAATTAGAACTAAAAACCCAATTAATTGAATCTCTAGATATCAAGAGATACTGTTGTAAAATGAGGGTAATTACATTTAAACAATTAACTGAAATTGTACATTAAAAAAATTTATTAAATAAATTATTAAAAAAATTATAAAAAAATTATTCACTTAAAAAGGTTTAATAAACAGGTTCTAAAATAGTACCAACTCCTAAAGTAAGTCCTTCTCTTAAGAAGAAAGATTGTTTAGGTTCAATAATTTCTGGTTTAAATTTAAATTCAATTTGTATAATTGCTATATCACCAGGATAAATACATTTATTGTCTTCTTCTTTTTTAACTTTAGCTTTAATTTCGATAATTTTAATTGAAGCTGTTTGTCTAATTGTAGCACAATGAATTACTGGAGAAAAATTATCTCGAACATTTGATGGATGTGATAATAATTTAATTTCTGCCTTGTATTTATAAGTTGCTTTTTTTAATATCTCTAAATTATTTGTTAAAACAGTACCTTTTCTAAAAAATTCATATGTTAATTTCTTTTCAGATCTTAGGGCTAAACATCCTCTCTGACCATTATACAGTTTATCGACTTTTTCTTGATAATAATTATGCATAGACCATATTTTTAATTGAGTAATATCATTGTTAGGTCCTAGATAACTAAAAGTATTTGCACTAATATATCCTTCAGGATTAATACATTTTACAATTCCAGTAACAACCCAACCAATACCAGGAGGACAATATATTTTTTCAATATAAAATACGTAATCATCAGATTTTTTCTTTTGACTAATGCTTTGAGGAATACTTAAAATCATTTCTAATTTAATTTCTTGTTTTTTTGGTAATTTGCTAATATATTTTTTAAATCCATCTAATCCATAACCAGTTTTACAAGATAAACCAAATAAAGGTATTAAATTATTGGATGGAATAATATCATCAATTTTATTAGATTCATTTTCAATTGTATTATTCATATTTACCACAGTATAACCTCCTTTTTGGAATGTTTTGGTAATTTCACAAATCATTTTATCAAGTCCATTCTCACCTGAACCTTCATATACCTTATCAATAATATCAGTTTTTGTAATAACCAGAATAATTGGAATTTTTAAATGATGTAAAATTTTAACATGTTCTCTTGTCATTTTTAACATTCCACGATTACCACCAATAATTACAATCGCATAATCTGGATAATAACCCATAATTCCATATAGAGTTGTTTTAAGATATTTTTCATGTCCACATAAATCTATCATTATAAGTGATTTATTGTCCTGATATTTTTTTAATGAATGTACAGCAATACTTGAAGTTTTGCCTGATTTTATTTCATGTTTATGAGCAGAGACGAATGCACGGTTAGAACCATTACCATCATCTAATTTATTTGATAAAATAGTACCAATTAACGTACTTTTACCAGAGTCTACTGACCCGCATACCACATATCCTAATTCGTCCATATTTATTTCCTACTAATAATCTATTAAATTTTATTATTTTTAATTATTTTTTATTTTTACACAATAATTTTTTTTCTTAGCTTTTCTAAAAAATCAAAATTTTCAAACTGATTAAATTTATTATACATTTTTTTAAAATTAAAAAGTATAAATAATATAATAATTATTAATAGAATTATTAATATAACTTTACAATCCATGTTATTTTATATAATTATATTTGATAAAATAAATAATTTTTATTGTGTATAACTAAAAATAAAAGATTTTCCCATCCAATACAAATTTTATTTATATAAATAAAATGGGACATCACAAATTTGTTGGAGAATACTCTGGAAAGTACAACAGAACTACTGTTCAAGGTGGCAAAATCACATCTACCAAAGGTAAAGCAACTTTAACTATTACTGAAGTAGGTAAAGGTGCTTATTTAATTACTACTGTAGATGATGGTAAAACTACTTTTAATGATTTAGCTTATCTTGAAGATGGTGTATTAAGAGCTCAAGCTGAATCAGGTGAAGGAGTCACATCAACTTATTTTGATGGTAAACATTTAATCCATCAATTAAGTAATAAATCACCTACCACTTGGACTGTTAAAAACTATAAATTAAAATCTTGCAAACATTAATTTTTTTATTTTATAATAATTTAGTATCTAACTAAAATATTTAATTATCTTTGTTTCATATTCATAAAAACTACAACTAATCCAATAGTATTAGCAATACCTAGTCCAAGATTTATCCAATTATATTTGTTAGACATAAATATTTGAGGTTTAATTTCTCTATTTATTTTTTCATCAAGACTTTTAGTTAATTTTTCTTGATTAGTTTTGGCTATTTGTTCAAATACAGGCACAGATAAAAAATCATTTATTTTTAGATTTATATGTGAATCTATTTGTTTTTTAGATGAATCTATTTTAGCATTTAGTTCTAAATTAGATACTCGATTAAATTCTTCAATAGTTTTATTTCTAAAAATAGCTAAATCTGGATCATACAAACTATAATATTTTAGACTTGAAAATATATCTTTTTTGTAAATATCCATATTTTTTCCTATAATATCATTACATTTTGTCTCTGATATTTTTTCACAGATTCTTTCAATAGTTTTTTTTGTTTGATATTCATTTAACAAGTCTATCCAAAAATCTTGTCTCATCCTATTATCAATTTCATCTCGAACTATTTGTCTTATTAAATATGTATTGGGTGGCATTTTACAATGAATTTATATTTAGATATTTATTATCTTAATCAATTTTTTAACTTTGACTTAAAATTATATTAGTTTATAATATTATAGTATAAAAAGATAAAATGGATCCTATGTATAAATTAATAAATATAATAGACGAGCTATTAGATTCGCATAATAATGACTCTAATAAAGTTGAAAATATTATTATAAATCATCAATTATATAATAGTTTGGATATGGATGAACAAATTATAGTAGTTGAATCGATTAATGAAAAAATTATAAGTAAGAGTAAAAAAAACATAACAATAGATCAGACACCTCAAAAAACTCAACCTGTTATAAAATCAAGTAAATTTGGTTTTTATGATAGGAATACTGATAAAAATGCTGAAGAAAAACCTGAATATAAAAATGATAAGCCCGAGTATAAAAATGAAAAGAAATATGATAAACCATTTGGATCATATGGTGGATATGGAGGTGGTGGTCATGGACATAAGAAAAAAGAAGCCGAACCTACAATATTTTTAAAAGATTCAAATGGAAATACAGTTACAGAAGGTGAGGCAATGTCATCAAAAACTACAGCAATAACTTTATATGAGATAACAAATGAAGAAGCAGATAGAAGAGCTGATATTTATGAAAAAATTCGTTCAATTATTTTGCCAGAACAGAGATCACCCGAATGGTTTGCAATGAGAAGTGGTAAAATCACTGCATCAGATGGAGGAGCAGTGTTAGGTGAAAATAAGCATGAACCTCCTTATAATTTTATATTAAAAAAAGTTTTAGGTTCAACATTTGAAACAAATTTAGCATGTTATCATGGTAAAAAATTTGAACAGGTTGTAACCATGATGTATGAATATAAAAATGATGTACATACAGAAGAATTTGGTCTATTAGGACATCCTGATCATTATTTTTTGGGTGCAAGTCCAGATGGTATTTGTTCACCATATCACCGTGATATGAAAACACGTCATGAATTAGTTGGTCGTATGTTAGAAATTAAATGTCCACTCATGAGAAAAATTAAATATTCAGGAGATATAAAAGATACAATTTGTCCGATCTATTATTGGTGTCAAGTACAACTCCAATTAGAGTGTTGTGATTTAGATGAATGTGATTTTATCCAATGTAATATTGAGGAATATAAAACTAGAGAAGAATGGTTAGAAGATACCAACCCAGATTGTGAATTTAAAACAAAAAAATATGGATTAGAAAGAGGTATAGTAATTGAACTTTTACCAGCAAAATTAACAGAAGATGATTATTTGGCTAATGGAGTTATAAAAGATACTACAGTATATAATGTTGCTTCATTCTTATATCCACCTAAAATTGATATGAGTTTAAAGGAGTTGGATGATTGGGTTTTATCCGAATTATCTAATTTACAAGTTAATAAACCAAATCTTAAACTTCACCGAGTAATTTATTGGAGATTAATTGAAAATAATTGTACACTAATTTTACGTGATCGCAAATGGTTTGAATCTAATTTGAATAAATTAAGAACAATGTGGGGATATGTTGAGTATTTAAGAGCAAATCTTGATGTTATGGACCAATGGAAAACATGGATGGATGGGTTACCTAAAAAGTTCAATGATAAAGTAATGGATAAATTGATTGAGTTGATCGACAAAAAGAAAAAATCACTTGATCCTAATTACGTGGAATCAGAACCTAAAAATGAAATTACTATTGAAACTGGTTCAGATGCTAAACCACCTCAGATAAGTATTAAAAAATCTAATAAAAATAAAGAATCAAATGATATTTTAATTGGAGAAGAAAAAACTAATAATAAAAAAGAAATTAAACCAGATGCTAAACCAGATGCTAAACCAGATGCTAAACCAGATGCTAAACCAGATGCTAAACCAGATGCTAAACTCGACACCAAACATGAATTAGAAGAAAAACCAGTTCAAGTTAAAAAAACTAGACAACCTAAAGAACCTAAAGAACCTAAAGAACCTAAGGAAATAAAAAAACAGGTAAACAAAAGTATCAAAAATGTAGCATCTAAGGTTCCAGACCCAATAGTAGAGTCTTGTGTAGAAACAGTAATTATTCAAGAAAAATCTATTGTACAACAAAATCAGATACCAAATGTTCAATTAGATTCTGAAGATTCAGATTCGGACATAGTGCTTCCAGATATCAAACGTCCAGTACGTGCAAAGAAAAAGTAAATAGTCCATGGAAAGCTAGCTAATAAAGCACAGCATATTGACCAAATAATTCTAGAGCCATCATATTATAAATATCTTTGGCTTCTTCAAGAGTTTTAATTTTTCCAATTTTATTTATATTACCATCTTTATTTATGGTAATTTCATAACCAGATTTTTTTAATTTAATATGATGAAGTGGTTTACCTGTGTATGGGTCAATTATAGTATTGTTTGAAGTTTTATTATAGGAATTTTCAGCAGGAGTAGCTAATCTTAAATTATTATCAGTCGCATCTAATTTATCTCTGTTAACATGGTCTACATAATATTTTTTCATTTTATTTGTTTTTTCATCTAAATAACTATTGTCCCAAATATTAGTATTTAAATAATGAATATATCTATGTAATGGTACTCTTGCACCTTGAATATATGCAAATGGATATCCATCTTTACCTAAATACCATTTGTGTTTAACAATTATATCTTTTTTATTTAAAGATATTTTTGCTTGAGAATTAACAGATTCTGGATTTTTTCCATATAGTTGTATTATATGTATATTATCAATATTATCCATATTATCCATATTATCCATATTATTATCTAATATATACTTTAATTTTATATAAAAATTGATTTTTATAAGTAAAAATATATAAAATAAAACAATTTAAAAACTAAACACTTATACTATAATAGTTTATAAAAATGTCTTTTACATACAATTTAATCATAGATGGTTCAAAAAACAAGGATATTGAAATAAATAATCGAATGAATAATATAATTTTGGATGCAAATTCAACCAGGAAAAAGTCAAGTCAAGAGGATATAGATAATATGTTAGATAAATTATCAAATAAAATTTTTGATGTAATAGTTTGTGATAAGAATAATTATTTTTGGGATAAGGAATTAAATTTAATATGGGATGAAAATACAAATATAGTAGGATTTGTAAATCTAAGTACTATAATCAGTGAACAAAAATATATATTTTGGCGTGATATTGATAATATTATAAGTCAAGTCAATATTGATGAAATTGAGTATAACCAATTGATTAAAACTTTGAATTTACAAATCAAGTAGATTTACAAATCAAGTAGATTTACAATTAAAATAAAAATATTTTTTTATATTAAAATAATATATAATTGATAATAAAATGAGTGAATCTAATAATAAAAAACCTTTATTACCCAAAATAGATATATCAAAAGTATTACCGACTAATCCTTCAAATAAAAAATGCAGTCCAGAATTAGAATTCGAAAATGGTTCTTGTTATCCATTAAAGTTATTAATTGATATGGTAGAGGCATATAATAAATATATTGATGAAAAAGGTAAAGGTGAAAAAATAGATTTGGATGAATCTATGGAAACAATAGATCCAGATAATTATAAAATCTATTTATTATATGAATTTAAAAAAAGATTTGATGGTGATCAAAAAGAATGGTTAAAGCAAAAATACACAGAATATTTAAAGGATGATGCCAAAGATTATTTAGAAAATAATGTATTTAGACCAGATGGACCTCAAGGTAAATTTGAATGGCTATCAACATTAGATATAAATAAGGTTTTGGAACAATATGAAGAAAAATATGCAGATTTTGAATTTTTAGGAGCAGTACCAATTGATTTTAATGATTTAGATTATTTACCATTTAAAAAGATGAATTTTGATGAATTTAAAAAAAATGGTATAAAAAGACTAGGTATAATATTTAATTTAGATGAACATGATAAATCTGGTTCACATTGGGTAAGTCTTTTTGCAGATTTAGAAAAAGGACAAATATATTTTTCAGACTCATATGCAGTTGCACCAGAAAAACGTATTAGAGATTTTATGAGTAGAATTAAGGAATATATGGTAAAAGGTGGTAATCCCAAACCAGACATTAGATATAATAAAACACAACATCAACGTGGGAATTCAGAATGTGGTGTATATTCTATTAACTTTATTTTAAGATTACTTAAAGGTAAAACTTTTGATCATATAACACAAAAAAGATTAACAGATGATCAAGTAAATAAATGTAGAAACATTTATTTTGGTAATAAAATTAAAAATTAATTTTTTTTACATATATACAAATTAGTTTATTTCAAAATTAATTTTATGTTCATTTTCAAAAAAGAAGGAATATTCAGTATTATTTTTTACAAGATTTCTTTTAGTTTTGTAAAATTTAATAATTAGATGATCAATTTCTAATTCATTGTCCAATTCTTTAATTTTTTCTACTTTTTCTTCATCTTGGTCAATTAAAAAAATTGGTTCTTCTGATATATTTTCAATAACCAAATAAAATATATTATCTCCAATATCAATAGCATTTTCAGCTTCATATTTAGTTTTATTTAAATAAGTATTTTTTAAAAATCCTAAATAAGGTAATATACTTGATTCACCTAATTTCATTATAAATTTTTTGTTTTCATTAGATATAAAAACAAATTTATCTTCTGAATTTAACTTGCATTCAATATTTATTGAATTTAATTTTAGACCTGAATTTAAAAATTCTACCAATTCATTTCTATTATAATAATTTGGTTCTAAAACTAGTGTTTTTATTGTATTATCAATTTCTATTTCAAGTCTATTATTTAATTCAGATATATTATCATCAGTTCTTTTAGGAATATCTATTCCTGTTATATTTAAATCTACAAGTTTTATTGGTCTTTCTAATTTAATCATATAATCATTATAACAATCTTTTTCTGTAATTTCATTTGATACAATATTTAAATTTAACTTTTCAATGTTATTTTCTAATATATTATTTATTTGACTTGCTGGATAATCTTGCTCTTCATCATCTATATATATTTTTGATTTTGATTGTTTAATTTCAAGATTCATATTATTTTGAGAATCTGAATCTTCATTAGATTCCTTTTTATTTTTTGCCTCGATTAATAATTTAAATAATGCTTTCTTTTTTTCATCAATTTCAACAGGTTCAGTATTTTGATTATCTTGATTATCCAAAATATCTGTAGATTTATTTTCAGGTTTGGAAACTAGTGATTCAACTATTTTTCTTGGAGACTTTCTATTATTTACTTGATTAACTGATTGAATATTATCTTCAGAATCTTCAATATATATATTATCATTAATTTTATTGTCTAGTTCAGTATCTATTGATATTTTTTTTGATTTAGTTGAACTTAGTCCTGATACTTTTTTTAATAAATCCATTTCATTATCTGATTCAGATGATTCAGATGATTCAGATGATTCGGATGATTTTGAAGATTTTGAAGATTTTGAAGATTTTGAAGATTTTGAAGATTTTGAAGATT
>JACCDY010521862.1_pt1 | contig 22901 bp, 23 predicted proteins | sample 7446391 | NCBI WGS metagenome assembly JACCDY01 (sample SAMN15323451, study PRJNA562643) | freshwater metagenome | isolation source: river surface water | place: USA:Blue River Watershed | collected 2017-08-18 | reverse complement strand
TTGCTTATTGACCAAAACGGCTCAAATCTTTATTATCACGCCTTCACCGATTCCCCGATAGCTCAGTCGGTAGAGCAACGGACTGTTAATCCGTGTGTCGCTGGTTCGAGCCCAGCTCGGGGAGCCAAATTTAAATACCCGCTTAGGCGGGTATTTTTCTTTCTAGCTTTTGCTTTATATCAATACCGATCAGTCCATTTCCCCCTAGCATTAACTCGTCGTGTGTATGCAAAGGAGGTCTTGAAATGCTCGCTATTCTATTTAAAACACCGGTAGGTTTATTGTCCGTGCTGACCATCGTGATGGTATTTGTCATTATGGCGTTTATATACCGCTATTTTTACAAAAAAGTTCATGAGCATGACCCTCGCAAATAAATGGTTAACTGACTCATATCAAACGCCGGCGACGACTGATCAAGCCGTTAGCGATTTGGTGCACGCCAAATTAAAAAGTGCTCATGTATAATCCATCTCATGCCAACACATTATAAGAGCCCAACGATGAAGCCCAATCACTTTACCCAATTCGCCCAACGCATCATGAGTGGTATCGGTCAAATTGTTTTACTGATTATCACCCTCGCTACGGTGTTTGGTATCGCGCAAGAAATAGGGATTATCTGGACCAATCGAGCAATCGCTGTCAGTGATATCTTGATGCTATTTTTGTATCTAGAGGTAATGTCTATGCTTAATCACTACTTGGGCTCAGGCAACCTACCCGTGCGTTACCCACTGTATATTGGCATCATAGCCTTGGCGCGTTTCTTGGTTTTAGACATTAAGGAGCTCGACGGTTTAAGAATGTTCGCTTTGTCAGGTTCTATTTTGTTGATTGCTTTGGCCATTCTGATTGTGCGCTACGGTCATGTGCGCTTTCCCTATAACGACGATTAATGTAGATAAAAGCAATGCAGATTAATTGGAGTGAATTTACCCCTTTCGCATCGTTGGCTGGTGGCCTATTAATTGGCTTATCCGCCACATTATTATTACTGCTGAATGGTCAGATTGCAGGTGTGTCTGGCATTATTCGACAAAGCTTATTAAAAACTGGTGGCGAGCGTATTTGGCGCTTATGTTTTTTGCTAGGCTTATTGCTCTCTCCTACACTTTATTATCAGCTTTACTCCCCTATCCCCATTCAGATGAAAAGCCATATAGGTTTATTAATTGCCGCAGGTCTCTTTGTCGGCGTGGGTACGGCGATGGCCTCCGGCTGTACCAGTGGCCATGGGGTTTGTGGTCTTTCACGCTTATCCAAACGTTCATTGTTTGCGGTGATTATATTTATGACATCGGCAATGCTGACCACTTTTATTGCTAAGCACTTATAAAACGGATGATGATGACCTACATTATTTCTTTATTGAGTGGATTAATCTTCGGTATGGGTTTGCTGATTTCTGGCATGGCAAATCCGCAAAAAGTATTAGGGTTTTTGGATATTAGTGGTACTTGGGATCCCAGTCTGATGTTGGTCATGGGCGGCGCCATATTGGTGGCCCTACTCCCTTTTAGATGGGCACAAAAACACAAGCGTAGTTTGTTGGGCAATGTCATGGTATCCCCAAAAAATAAGCAGATTGACCAAGCGCTCATCATGGGTAGTGTACTATTTGGGATTGGTTGGGGATTGGCCGGTATATGTCCTGGTCCAGCTATCGTTTTAATCGGTCTAATCCAAGAAAACGTCGTTTATTTTGTATTGGCGATGTTGGCAGGTATGTGGCTTTTTAGCCTGTTTGAAAAGCGCTGATTAAGCTAAGTTTCTTTTAATGCCCTCACCTCTGGCAGGTTGCGCCACCAACCATACACATCCATTCCGCAGCCAAATACATAACGATCCGGCACATTCAAGCCCACATAATCAGCCTGGACTGGCTTAGCCTGAGGCAGCACTTTCTCAAATAACACTGCTATTTTGACGCGGTTGGCACCCATAGCAAGACACTTTTGTTTGATTGCCGCCAAGGTAACACCCTGATCCAAAATATCATCCAAAATTAATACTTCTCTATCTTGTACTTGCAAGGGTGGCTCAACCTTCCAAATTAAATCCGCGCCAGCCGTTTGTTGGCCATAGCGGGTGGCTTGCAGATAATCAAATTGCAAAGGGAAGTTTAAGTTTGCCAGCAACTGTCCAGCAAAATAAACTGCGCCACCCATGACGGCCAGCACCAGCGGTTGTGATGATTGATAGTCCGCACTGATAGATTGGGCCAATTTCAACAAAGCCAAATCAACCTCATGGGCATTGAAAATAATGTCAGATTCAGTGAGGATTTGATGCGGATTCATAGGCGGATTATTTTCCTAAGCGTCAATATTGCAATCTTGATGGCTATCTAGAGCCATAGCCGGTGAACACGGTTTTAATAGTCTTATACCAAATCAATAAATCTAACCACAGTGAGAAGTGTTTGATGTAGTAAAAGTCATAAGCCAATTTATCTTTCACATCCTCTACACCCGCTGCGTAACCATGCATCACTTGCGCCCAGCCAGAGATGCCAGGGCGCACTACATGACGATAGGCGAAAAAAGGCACCTCTGTTTCATACCATTTGGCCAACTCAACGCTTTCTGGTCTTGGTCCGATAAGGCTCATCTCGCCTTTTAATACATTCCAAAATTGTGGCAACTCATCTAATCGGTATTTGCGTATCACTCTACCCACTCGAGTAATTCTTGCGTCTTGCTCATCAGAAGTAAAATGTGCGCCCGGCACATGCACATGCATACTTCTAAATTTCACCAGCCGAAAGACTTTGCCACCCAAGCCTACTCTAGGTTGAATAAACAAAGCAGCACCAGGGCTGTCCAGCTTAATCATCAAAGCCAGCAATAGCATCAATGGAATAGTGATGGGCGCAGTCAACACTAAAAAAATTATATCGATAATGCGCTTGCAAACAAAAAAGATGCCTGAGGGTGATAATCCACCAAAGTGATTTGCGATTAAATGCTGAACGTTCACTTTGCCGGTCAGGGTCTCCTTAAGCTGAATCGCGTTATACACTGGAATATTTCTTAGCGCACATTCACATAAAAATTTCTGCCATTCTGCGCTTAACGTATCGCCGTGCATATCGGCCACCACACCATGAATATTGCTTACAGTATGTTTAGGTTGCTGCATCAGCTTAAAGCTGTAATGCCCACTAGACTTAAAATCCAAAGCTTCGCCATAAGGGACTAGATGCAGTGTGATATGTTTCGAGCGATTCAATAAAACATGTTGCACACACATATACACAAAGGTAATCAATAAACCCAGAAATAAAATTTTGACGGAATAGTCGAGTCGCAATACAAAAAGCACTGCCAAGCTAATCGAAAACACTGTTAATAATATTGGCAGAATAAAAGACACCGCATTAAATTGTGGGTAACGCTCAAAACGGCGGAAAAAAAGATTGGCCACAGAGAATGCAATCAGGTTGGCAATGACCGCGTAAAAGGTTGAATGCGACCACTCAGCGATGGGATAGGCAGCAGCGCCCAGCACCCACCAAACAGGCAAAATGGCGATCACTATCAGTCCACTAAGAATTAACGGAAAGAAAAAATAACTGTGTGATTGAATGAGTCGTTGTGGCATTGTATTGATTAAAAAATGAACAGCATGATGCTGAATAAAAGTACTAGTCTATCAGATAGTTTTCTTCTACCTTGAATTGCATATGGCAAAAGTGATATTCGGCTAGCAAATGATTTAGCACTCAACAATTCATACAATTTTTTATAAACATTTATTTGATAAGCATCAAATAGTAATTTGCTAAGCTGAAGCACTTGATGACGGTACCAACCATTATAAATTTTACCAAACCGCTTTCGATATGCCGCCAAACCGCTATTCGCCCCTACAACATTGGTCTGATGCTGGCGGTACATCACAGAGGGAACATCATCAATGATCACTTTTCTTTGATTCGCGCGGCACACTGCATAGGTTAGCCAATCGTGCATCTCAACACACTCAGTCTCTGGAAGAGTCAGTAACAATCGTTTCATTTCATTGGCCAACCAAGGAGTCATCAAGAATGTGCAACCTGGTCCACAAGATTCAAATAGATAATCATATTGACGTTGTGGCTGTGATTTATTGATTAATTTTTGCCGACCATCCGGCCAAAAGGCTATGACATTGGATGCCACCAAGTCTGCATGATGAGCTCTTAATAGTTGAGCGTGGCGCTGCAATTTATCCAACTGCCAAATATCATCTTGGTCGGCAAAGGCAATAAAATCAAAATCAGAGAAATCAACATCGCGGAGCAGGCGGTAGAAATTTTTACCGGCTGAAGCAAATCTAATATGGGATGGTAATAATTTGATATTACTTTGATTAGCTCGGTACTTTTGTAATTGCTGAAGAGTTGAATCTTGAGAGCAATCGTCAGATATAAATAAATATATCGAAATATTGGATTGCCTTAATATAGATTCAAATTGATCATTTAAAAATGGCAAACCATTATGCGTAGCCAGCAAAATTGCAATCTTATGATTAATTGTCTGCTTCATTCTATTTAAGTGTTCAGTAGCTATCATCTAGTAATAGTTAGTCAAAAAATTCACATGACGACTTAGCATGTTATGTGTGCATTAATTCTTGATATTTTTTCAACCATTCTTGGGGCTTTGAAAATTGTTTTGAATGTTGTTTTGAACTTTTGCACAATTCAATATATTGCTGATTTGAATTCAATATCGGCTGGAGTTTAAACATTAAATCAACTGGATCATTGGGACGAAAGTATATTCCCGTCTCACCCAATATCGCGTGAGCATATCCTAAATCAGGGGCAATTACTGGCAATCCATAACTGATGGATTCAATAATAGGATTGCCAAAGGTTTCCGAGTTCGATGGAAAAACTAAAAAATGAGTAGATTGATAATATTTAACTAATTCTGATTGTGTTATCTCGCCGAGATTGATGATTGGTAAATCATACTTTCGAATCAATTTTAAAAAAAATTCGGCTCCAGAGATTGCTGGGTTAATGGTGGTAAAAATCCTATGCGGAATCATATGCATACTAAGCATTTTAGACAAATCAATCAGAAACTGATGATTCTTATGAGGATAAAATCTACTGACATAAATAAAATCTACACAATGTGAAATACTAGTTACTCGACTTGTTATACATTGCGCCAAATCCGAATCACTGAGGGCAGAAAAATTCTCGCTTAATGGATTTTGAATAATCAAAAATTTATACAAAAACCTTCCCCATCTGCGTTTTGCATGTTGCATCACATAATTGCTCTGCACAACGACATGATCAACATTCATAACGGTTAAAGCAAATATCCAGCGTTTTATTCGCTCAATTAGATTGTCTTTAAAGTCAAGCTTTGATAGCTCTTGATCATCAAATAAATAAGGATGATGTAGCAATACTGTTTTTTTAATAGAGAGATATGGAGTAGGCGTTATCAAAAAATTACCAAATGCCAATATGGAATTTATTTTATGTTTAAAAATGAAAAAGTAGATAAGTAATAATTCCAAAAAAAATCTAAATAAAATCTTATTGATAGTAGATGAAAATGAAGGCAACTTAATAATTTCAACATTTGGAGAGGAGGATAAATGTTGATATTCACCTAGCTTGGGAACCAATACAAAAAATCTTTGATTTTGTAAATCTGAGTTATTTATCTGGCGAATTAAATTCAAGGATAGATTTTTTGGTCCAGCACCAGTCTGATTGTATAAATTAATAAGGCAATTCAAATTCATCGTAATTTAAATTCTATGATTAAGTTCTTTTAGGTTTAGCACCACGAGCAAGCCTAATCATTTCAATCAGCATGGAGCATTTTATTGCCCATAAAATAGAGAAGGCAAGCAGAATATCAAGCAATGGTCTGTCATCACGATAAAGTTTAAAGCAGTATCTTAAAGGTGGAATAAAGTGTCTAAAGGAATATGCAATATGCTTTTTCTTTATCTTAGCTTGCACAAACCCACCACCAAACACTCTCCGGTATTTACTGTATATTTCACCAAAGCTGGTTCTAGCAGGATGTTGCACCACAAGATTATCGTCAAAATGTAGATGGATTTTATTTCTGGTGGCAAGCGCATTCCATGCCATATCTCCACCAGAAAATAGTGTGCTATCAAAGCCACCAACCTTAGCAAACGCCGCTTTGTTAACAAACAAATTGGCTGTGACTGACAATCCTTTACGCCAATTTTCTTTTTGGTTAAAGGAGACAATAGATTCAAATTTCCAAGCCCAAAATCCACCTTCTGATTTTCTAAAAATTTCCACTGGACCGGTGATGCGAAACTCTGTCAATTGGGTATTTTGCGCAAATTGCACAGCTCGCTCTATCCATTGTGGCGATGGGATGCAATCTGCATCAGTAAAGCCTATCAAGTCACCTCGCGCTTGCTGTAACCCAGCGTTTCTTGCGGCATAAGAACCTGGTTTAAATTCATTGATAACGATAGCGTTGCTGGGTAATGAGTAATCTGCGATAGCAGACTGTTCGTCATTATTCACAATAATGATTTCAAATAATGAGGCTGAATAGGTTTGCTTTTGTAGTGCCTGTAGACAGAGTGATAAAGCACCCCAATCTCGATACACGGGAATAATAATACTGACCAGCAAATTAGATTTAGCGTGAGCTTTAGCCGCCATAGGAAAGCAAATTAATCATCAAAATGAACAACCACATAATAATCAATTAGTGGGGCAAAATCATCTTAATTATGATTGTTTATGTTGATTTGCTGTGAAATAAGTTGTTTTTCAAACGCCTCTGACAAAAATCTAGCGTAAGTAGCGCTCAAATGATGATTGTCACGCCAAATCAAAAGTCTCCCTTGTGTAGAGAAACAAGTATCTGAGTTACATATTTGATTGGTCAAATCGATCAGATGAAAATTTGTATGACTTGCGTGAAGCCGCTGATAAGCCTCGATTAATGGGTCTGGTTTGATTGCATCTGCTCTTGAAGTATAACAAGTGACTGGACTTGCATGGTATGCAGATAGACACTCCGGCACGTTAAAATTCATACTAGGAGTATCTCTAATAATCACTATCTTGCCAGATATATCCGCCAATCTTTGCCATTTATGCACTAGCCCGATTAGCAATGCCGCATATGTCGCGTCAGCCTCTTCTACACCAAGCACATGATGAGTGTTGCGCATACTGGTAACAAGTAAATCAGGTTGTAAGGATTGAATACGTGCGTCAACTTTTTCATTCCATTGCTCACAAGAGGCATAGAATTGACGCTCTTTACCTAGCGTTACTTTGGCGGAAATAAATGGGCAGGCCGATTTGGTAAAAGTAATAAGCTTCCAATCGGGATTATTTTTAATCAAGTCTTGCAACGTTGGGAGCCACTGTGCGGCATGCGAATCTCCTACCAAGATCATCGTATGCGAGGCTTGTGCCAATCCAAAATTACAAGATTTAGGCTCTACTTCGCTCTGATTGTTATGGCAACCTTTTAGATAGACATCGGGTAAGTCTTTTTTAGCGTACGCCAAAGCTGGAATAATGTCGTCTGCCGACACAACAGATTGTTGCGCGTATTGTTTTAACTCGTCACGCGAATAAACCTTGTCATCATGTGGATTTTTGGCAGTTAAAAAAATCATTAGCAACAATGCAAGTAGCATAGAAATGCTCAATGACAACAAGGTTAATGGTGCATGTAAAAAATTCCATCTTTTCCATTGACCGGTTCTGAAAGGATCTTCAACCCATCGCTTAGTCAAATCAGATAACAAAATTGAAAAACCAATAATCAGTAGCGCGTATGTCCAACTGCCTTTTTGAACGATAGATAAGTAATTCAAATATACCAGTACAGGCCAATGCCATAAATATAGTGAGTAGGATAGATCACCCAAATATTGCAAGCCACGATGGGCTAATATCCGATTGCTATAGCGGCTACCCGCAGCGTTTCCTGCCCATATCACTAAGGCCGCCCCCAGAGTAGGCAACAATGCGTTATAACTGGGGAATGCGGTAGCTTCATTGAAAAACAAGATACTTAGAATAATAAGTATTATTCCCAACCAACTGATTAAACTTTGATGGCCAGCGCTGTTGAATTTAAGATGACTTATCATCAGTGCCAACAAGCCCCCTATCGCTAACTCCCATGCTCTTACTGTGGTTGCAAAATAAGCAAAAGATGGATGAGTGGCTGTGGCATAGATTGAATAGCTCAGTGAAATGAGCAATACACTCACTAGAAGATAGCAAAAGGCTTTTTGAGTTTGCCGCTGGAATACGGGAGTAATCTGGTTTGCTAGTAGGATAACGATAGGCCAAACAATATAGTATTGCTCTTCAACAGCTAAGGACCAAAAGTGCCTTAAAGGACTATAAGCTGAATCCTCCGCAAGATAATCTACAGACTGATGTGCAAGCCACCAATTTTGCACATATAGCAAACAGGCCGCAGAGTCTTTGTAAAGGTCTATCCACTGCACTTTGGGTATAAATGTAATGCCACATAGCACTGTCATAATCACTAGCAAGGCAGTTGGGAGTAAACGACAGATACGCCGCGTATAGAAATTCAGTATATTAATTTTGCCGCTGGCTTGTGCCTCGCGATATAGTAAACCAGTAATTAAGTAGCCTGAGATGACAAAAAACACATCAACGCCGACAAAACCACCGGTGACTTGGCTAGGGAAAATATGAAAAAAGATAACGGCTAAAACCGCAATGGCTCGGAGACCTTGGATATCTTGATTGAGGAGTTTCACTTAGCTATTCACGTTAAATATAGATTGCTTGTACCAAATCATTTAAGACATTTTAAACCGCGCTGGAATATATCATATTTTGCAAGCAGCTTAGTCCCATGGCTAATACGCTGCAACACTATGATACAAATCGTTTAAACAAAATAATTGATAGTGGTTTTTATTAAACCCATTTAATTCGCATACTGATACAGTCACTAGTGCTTTCCCTTGACACCCAACTGCCTTAGCCTATCTTGGTGGGCCTGATAGCTAAAATTTTGCATTACAAAATTTCTTGCTGTGACAGCTTGCGCAGCATATTGATGTTTATCTTGAAACAATGCTTTTGCACGAGTAAGCGCATGTTCAGGCTTAGCATAAATGGCTGCATCAGCAAATACACATTGATACTGAATAGGCAGTATGACTGGCGTGCCTGAGGCCATCGCTTCGATAATAACTCGTCCAAAACTCTCGACTAATGAAGCGCTAGTAAAATAAACAAACACGTCGATTTGATTTAAAAATTCAGCCGGCGAAATTTCACCGAACTGGTACACATGCCAATTACATGGAAGTTTGCCAATTTTTGGCTGTATCGAATTAACTCCTCCTAGAATTTTGACCTGTACATCACCAGTATTAGGATATACCTGATAAATCTCTTGGGTTGTGTCCGGCCATTTCAATACATCATCGCGCGAATGTCTGCCTATAGTCAGGGTGGTATTTGCCATTTTGTGTTGGTGCTGATCTGTCCAATTATTAAGATCAATGATATTGACCCAATCTATATTAGATAAATGGATGCTATTCAGTTCATCTGCATGGTGCTCCTGCAACGCCGCTCTCACTAGCGGACCAATCGGATGCCATACGGCTGTGGTATTAAAATATTGTTGAATACTTTGTTGGCAACTTGCAAAGCGATATCGCAATACCGAATCATTACCATAATGACTAAAAGGCAATTGATTCATAATCACTCGAATGTGTTTTGCCTGCATCTTTGGTAACAGATTATGATGGCTCTGCAATATAGGGGGATAGCGCATGATGACTAAATCAGCGCTGACCTGATCTGCATAATGAAGTAGCGTAACTTTATCTAAGTCTATAACCCGCCAAAGCGCCGGATGAATTTTAAATCTGTTGAAAATATCAATAGGATAATCGTATCTAAACATTGGAAGAATAGCCGTACTGATGGCTGATCTAATTTGGCATTTAATTTCTTCAATATTCGATTGCGTACTGCCGCCGTGCATTCTTAAATCAGATGCGATGATCACATCGTAAAATCGACCATTTGATTGATGTAATAGGTTTAGCAAGTCTAAGGCGGAATATTTATTTTGTATCAGCGCTTCATAAAAAATATCCAGCTTATTTTTTCTCATAATGCATTGCTGCAAAATTTCTACTGCATTTACGCTTGCATAAATACGTAAAGCCAGGAATCGATCGATAGCTGCAACCTTTGCTGGCAAGTTGCTGCGCAACATTTGTGTTCTGTATAAGGTGGTGCTTGGCTCATTCAAACTCAAAGCCAAATGCTCCGCATCAGCACAAACAAAATTTAGCTGCTTATCGCAACTAGCTAATTTTATTGAGCACCCAAGATGCGTGCGATGTTGAGCCAGCCAGTGCATTTGTATTTCAAGTCTGCGGGGATGAAACCATTCGTGTTCATCTACAAATACTACATATTCACTGTCAAGATATTGCAATAAATCGGACTGCTTAGCATTGGCATTTGGCACTTGATGATGGCTAATAAGTCTGAACTTGATATCTCGCGATAAATTTTGCAGTTCTAACAATGACTGCTCAATCTCATTACAGCGCTCGGCAAAATCCTCCGCCACAACAATTAAAACATCAAGCCTAGTGTGAGTCTGATTGAGTATAGAAAGTAGACAGTGATCAAGTGAAGGTAAATTTTGTTTTACTTGAATTACAACAGAGATTTTTTCATTATTGTTGCGCGGTTGCGCTGGCGGTGGATACTTGAAAGATAGCTTAGGGGGCAGTACAGAGTTGTCATGCTGTAATATGCATGACCCATCAACTGGAATCTGTAACGCACGCTGTAAGTAATGAGTCTTTTTTTCTGCTGTCTGCGCCAAGCTAGTCAAGCATAAATATTTATCCACGCTGGCAGAACAATCATTTAATAAAGCATCCATGTTATTTTTAAATGTCTCATCATGGCTTAATAAACAATATTGCTGCATAGCAATTGCATAGCTAAGTTTGAGTGATTTTTTGATATGGTTTGCATCAGTGCCGGCAAAAATATCCGCTGCCAAGGGGTAATTTTTAGCTTGCCCGCTGGAGAGATACCAACTAGCAATGGCCAATCTGGCCTCAGATTGGATAGGTTTGCTGGTGCTAGTGAATTGCTTGAGCTCATCCAGCGCTTGAGTGAGGCCTAGAAAGAATATCTTAGTTTTGAGTTGTAAAAGTAATTTGAGTTCAGGATTAAGGAGTATCTGTAGTTTTAATTTAAATTTGGCGATGTCTAAATTAGATATAGCCTGATAGAAAAATAGATTATCGATAATTTTCTTTATCATAGTCTTATATCAGCATATTCCATCGGAAGAATGTGTTTTAAGTCGTATAACACATGATTGTCTTTGCCATACTCACGAATTTCTTTTGGGCCCAGTTTTGCAAAATCATCATGCGCCACTGCCAATACAATTGCATCATAAACCCCCTTTTGGGGCTGTTGAATGATATCTAGATCGTACTCTTGCTTTGCTTCTGGGGCTGATGCCCAGGGGTCATAAACATCGACTGCAATATCATATTGCTGTAGCTCTGCCACAATGTCTGCAACACGGGTATTTCTTAAGTCGGGGCAATTTTCTTTGAAGGTTAATCCCATCATTAAAACTTTAGAGCCCTGTACCAAAATACGTTTTTTGGTCATTTCCTTGACCAGTTGCGAGGCAACATATTCGCCCATGGCGTCATTCAAACGACAGCAGGCAAGAATAATTTCTGGGTGCAAGCCTATCTCTTGTGCTTTATGCGTCAGGTAATAAGGATCGACCCCTATACAATGACCTCCAACCAAACCTGGTTTAAATGGCAGGAAATTCCATTTGGTACCCGCCGCTTCTAACACCGCTTGGGTATCAATTCCCATTTTATTGAATATTAAAGCCAGTTCGTTAATCAGCGCGATATTCACCCCACGCTGCGTATTCTCAATTACTTTTGCAGCCTCAGCTACCTTAATCGTCTGGGCTTTATGTGTGCCAGCCACTATAATTTGTTGATACAACGCATCCACTATATTAGCTATTTCAGGAGTAGACCCTGAGGTTACTTTTTTTATCGTCGCCAAGCGCCTTGCTTTATCGCCCGGATTAATACGCTCCGGACTGTATCCAACATAAAAATCTTGATTAAAATTCAAACCAGATTCGCGCTCCAGTACAGGCACACAATCTTCTTCCGTGCAGCCAGGATAAACGGTCGATTCATAAATCACGATATCGCCTTTTTTGAGGACTTTCCCAACCGATGCGCTGGCCTTTAATAGCGGGGTCAAATCGGGTCGATTGTAGTTATCAATTGGGGTGGGTACGGTGACAATAAAAACATTGGCTTGCCGCAAATCCTGAGGTTGTGTAGTAAACGTTAGATGAACAGCGTTTTGCAATTCTTCACTGCTAACCTCAAGCGTGTGATCATTGCCAGATTGCAATTCGCTCACTCTTGAATGATTAATATCAAATCCAATCACCGAACGTAACTTGCCAAACTCGACGGCCAGTGGAAGTCCAACATAGCCCAAACCAATAATCGCAACTTTATAATCAGCCAAAGATTTCATAAATTATTATCCCATTCCCTAATCACCATTTCGGATCGCTTCAAATCCTCAGGTGTATCAATTTCCTCAACATTTATTATCGCTGCAAGTAGATTTGAATTTTCAGCAAGCTTTTCAAAAACATAACCCTTCGCGTTATTTAAAACTGTACTATCCCCTACAAATAAATTAGCCCATTCATATGGGGACTTTTCCGTTCTTGAGAACGAGTGAATGGCCAAATAGTCATCATCTTGCTGCATACAAGAGGCATAAACAGGTTGTTCAGTTTTTAGCATGGCCACTCCCAAAAGAAGATCTTTGCGGCTAGCCAGAGAGATGAATGTGGCCAGTGATTTTTTTTCTACCAGCAAATCCCCATCTAAAAAAATCGTTTTCCCTTGCAGGTATTGCGCTCCCATTTCCATACTTTGTGCAGTATTGGTCGTGGCGTAATCAGGGTTTCTTACCAAAATGACATGGCGATAATGATTTTGACAATATTCGGCGATTAACTCTTCGCGATAGCCGACCACTACTACGATATTCTCAACATACTCAGATAGCATATCTATCAATCTGCCTAAAATCGTGGAGTTATTCACAGAAATCATGGCTTTGGGCATACCTAGCCCCAGTCTTGAGCCTAAACCTGCTGCTGCGATTACAGCATTTTTAATAGATGACATAAAACACTCGATTCGTAGACAAGCACATTGGAGGAAGTTAATGCTGTGTTTGCTGGAGCATGGACTCCAGCATACGCAATGCCCACATCCGCCTGAGCCAACATAGCCGCATCATTCGCGCCATCACCTATAGCAACAACTTTTTCATAACCTTGTTCTTTTAACAGGGGGATGACATCAGCTTTATTAATTAAATTAGCGACACGCAACATACCATCTTGAAACACGCCTTTAGAGGAATAGAATTGACAGCCCAATATCTTGATTAGAGGCTCAATCCAAATATCCAAGTTACCGGTGACGATATAACAGTCTTTAGAATGGCTTTGAATAAACTCAACAATTTTGGGGTCCAATGGAACTTGAGCCACAATATTTCTCACGCGCTCGATGGGAATTTGGCCAAGTAAAAGGCAACGCAGTTTAAACGAGCTAGCAAAAGGGATATGTCCATCCATGGTAAATCGCGTAAGTACTGCCATCTCATCGGCAATACCTAGCTCAGAAGCAATACACGGAAGTATTTCAGTCGTCGTGACTGTGCCATCTAAATCGAAACAGAATGCAGTTGAAGACATTATTTTTCCAGTAAAAACCACATCTGCTTGGTGTCAGCACGGTTATTTAATGCAGGTGGATATAAATCACCAGAATCAATTAAGCGAGTTCCATGATTGAGCATTTCGGCTTGGATAAAACTCAATAATTCATTTTGTGTTCTATAAATCGCATTATAGTGTTGGTTCATATCTTCTGAAAAATGTTCTTTAATGGTCAATCGTCCTTGCGTACCAACTGGCTCACGCAATAATATTCTACATCCTAGGTTTGCAAGCGAGTTATAAGCCGCAAGAGTTTTCTGTAATTCGTCATCATTAAGATACACAAATAGCCCAATAGAAATAATACGATCAAACGTTTGCCCTAAGCTGTCAACTCCAAGCTCTTCGGCTGGCATACAGAGAAAATTTGCATTTTTATGCGTAATAAAACGTTTAGCTGCAATGTCAATTAACTCTTGGCTAAAGTCTGTTCCAACATATTGCTGACAAACTGGCACAATCACATCTGCCCATCTACCTGTTCCACATCCTACATCCAGCACTGAGTGCTTTGAGGTTAAATTGAGCAATGGTAATAATTTTTCTTTTTCCGCCGCATCTCGTGCAAAAGCCAGTTGTGGATTTTTGTCCTGATAAATAACTGCCTGCACATAACCTAGCTCATCACTTTTTTTAGCGCGCTGTTTGAAAAATTCCTGAACATCATTACGGTCAATTTCCGGAGTATTACTCTCCCCCTCTTTGGTCAATATCCTAACCATGATGGCCCCCTCGTATGCGCTTATAAAAAAATCTTAATCCATCTCTTACCCACTTAGGCATAGGGAGAGATTTTAACCAAGCAATTAAAATATCTTTTTTGCTGATTGCGGCTTGTATTGCCTTCTGCCTATCCCACTCGCTCTGTATGGCACGTGCAGCAATCAAAGTAATCAATAAATTATTTTTATGCGTCAAACCAGCGACTTGGCTATCTTCAATTAATGCTTGCATCTTTGTCAGCAAATTTTCTCTTTGCAAAGGCTCGTGGCGTAATATCCACTGTTTGGAAATATCACAAGGCCAGCCCACCCAATCTATTTTTTGAGGCCAAGCGGGATGGTGCGAGTAGTCCTCATTACATCCACTTAGCAACGCCACCTCTATCAACATCTCGATATCTGAATCTGCCACTGACCCCGAAGTGTTATTGCGTCCGGATGCAAAATTGCCGGGGGATTTTGGTACTGTCCAATCTGGTCCATAGATTTTCTCTAAGACTTTTTCAGGCCGTCGCACTGATCTAAATTTTTTGCCACGTATGCTTAAATACTCCGAGCCCCCATAAAACCAAGCTGGAATAGTCATCTTGGCATTAAAGTAGACTTTGTTTGGCAAATCAAAGCGACGCGCAAGTCCATCAGAAAAAACCGTGTAAAGACATATATCGCCGACATGAATACCCTCTAGCTCAATCGCTAATAAACTACCGAATAGCGGTTGAATTGTATAAATGCCCTGCTCGAAGGATTTCACTGCATTTGAAAACTTACGCTTAATTAGCAAGCCTTTTTTTTCAAACAATGCCGAGTGCTGCAAGATTAATTCTTCAAACTGGGAGAAGGTATCAATGTCAAAATCGATATCATGTGCAATCAAATCACCATCTCGCTTGGCACCAAGTAAAGTGCCACCCGCCAAAAAATACTCGCATCCGATTTCATCTAAAATATCGCAAGTGATACACAGCGCTTGGTATATTTTATCAATATGATGGGACTTAGGCTGTATATCCGCTTCTGGCTTTTTATTGGTCACTGGTCTCATGCTTTTTTGCTGGAGTACAACATCTTTTTAAAGCGCGTACTTTGTTGCGCTAATCGATCGTAACTACCACTATCCTCAACCTTTCCATCATGGATAATATAAATTTGGTCGCAACGTTTTACTGTACTCAATCTATGCGCCACGATGATGATAGTAACACTTTGATGGAGACTTTGTATGGACTCCATCACCCCTTGTTCGGTGACGTTATCTAATGCTGAAGTAGCCTCATCTAGTATCAGCACCTTTGGATTATGATATAGCGCGCGTGCAATCCCTAGGCGCTGTCTTTGTCCGCCTGACAATCTAATACCACGCTCGCCTAATTTGCTTTGATAGCCATGCGCTAAATCGTTAATAATAAAATCATGAATGTTGGCAATTTTGGCAGCACGCTCAACCGCTGCATAGTCTATCTCATCAGCAGCAACCCCAAATGCAATATTCGCTGCTATCGTATCATCCACTAGAAAAATTTGCTGGGGCACATAACCAAGTGCAGACTGCCAAGACTTAACGTTGCTATGATTGATAGGCTTGCCATCCACCATTAAGCTACCTTGCGTTGGGGTTAGCAAGCCGAGCAAGATATCGATCAGCGTGCTTTTGCCAGAGCCGGTCGATCCAACAAATCCAATGATATTGTTGATGGGAATTTGAATCTGTACATCTTTTAAAGTGGGCTTGTCCGCTGAAGGATATTGGTAAAAAACATTGGATAATTGGAGTGCGTGATTAAAGCTTATTTTGTTGACAGTGGTGTTTTTCTGCAATTCCGTCGGCACATTGCGTAAATCTTCTATCAGATTATCTAAGGCTGGTTTATTAAACTTTAAGGAACTCATCGCGCTATAAATTTCTTGCAACGAAGGAATCAGTCTGTAACCTGCGAAGGCAAATAGAGCTATCACTGGAATGACGGTTTTTAAATCCCCATGTTGATGAATCAGAAACAGAATAACCAATATCATCCCGCCGAAAGCCACCGCTTCGATGACAAAGCGAGGTAAAGTCTTAATCCATTGCGCCCCCACCTGAAGTTTGACGTTTGATTTTGCCTGTTGGGTGAATTTGTCCAGAAAATAAGCTTCAACTCCTCTTGCTTTTAAATCCTTAATGCCACCTAATGCGTCTGCTAATGAACGAAATATCATTTTTATGGATTCACTTTTAGAGCGGCCTAGATAATGAATTTTATTACGTAATAGGAGAAATATAATGACGTAAGTAAGACCAAATGCCAGTCCGATAATCAATGCCAATGCTGGTTCAGTAATAATCAAAAGACTAAGCAATAATATGACTACGATGGATTTCGATAGCAGATTAATAAACGGAATAATTACCCCATTGGTCACCTGCGTGACTTCTGCCAACACGGATTTTCCCAAATCTGAGGTATGTTTGTTTAAATACCATTCATAAGGTTGATACAGATATCCTTGTAATAATCGGCTGCTGATATCACATTCCCTGCTATAGGTGAAATTCAATATCAACCAATTGGTTAATGCACGAAAGCATATGGATAACAACAAGGCGAAAAACACCATACTGCCAAGGAACATTAGAAAATTTTGTTCTTCGGAAAAGTCGAAAAAGTTGTACACGGAACTCAATATGACATTCGTTTTAATAATTGAAACGTTTGAGAGAACTGCAATAAATGGCATGATAATAGCCACACCAAAGACATCTAGTACCGACATCACCACGATCATTAATACTAGAAAAATAGCTTTTTTCCTGTCGCGGCGACTAAGTAACACCGACAATTGACTAAACAAAGACATTATTTAATTTTCTTAGGCACACACAAAATATATAAAATTCTCGGCATTATATTTCACTCACCAAGTCTGCAAATCTCATTCCAACACTATCCGCATTTGAGGTCTTCACGTCACTTCTCGTTGGCCAAGCAATATTTAAATCAGGGTCATCCCAAGCGATGACTTTGCTAAATTCAGGGAAGTAATAATCCGTCGTCTTATACAAAAATTCCGCAGTCTCTGAGAGCACTAAAAAACCATGAGCAAATCCTTCGGGTATCCATAACTGTTTTTTGTTATCAGCAGATAGAATCTCGCCTACCCATTTGCCATAAGTGGCTGAATTCTTGCGGATATCCACAGCCACATCAAACACTTCACCTTGTATCACACGAACTAACTTCCCTTGCGCATGTGGATCTTGGTAATGCAAACCGCGCAAAACACCTTTGCGGGATTTGGAATGATTATCCTGCACAAAATGAATTTGCTTACCTAGCGCAGCTTCGAATACTTGTTGATTAAAGCTCTCATAAAAAAACCCACGCTCGTCTTCAAACACACGTGGCGCTAGTAATAGCACATCAGATATCGCAAGCTGAATGACTTGCATCAAAATACCCTTTCTTTCAGTACACGTTGCAAATATTGTCCATAGTCGTTATTGCGCATGACATGAGCCAACTGCGCCAACTGCTCGGCATTAATCCAGCCTTGACGATAGGCGATTTCCTCGGGGCAGCTAACCTTCAGTCCTTGACGTTTTTCTATGGTGGAAATGTATTGTCCTGCCTCCATCAGCGAATCATGGGTGCCAGTATCTAACCACGCATAACCTCGCCCCATCAGCTCCACCTGTAACTCACCTTGCGCTAAATAGGTTTTATTCACATCGGTAATTTCCAACTCTCCGCGCGCAGAGGGCTTAAGCGCTTTAGCTATCTCGACAACTTGGGCATCATAAAAATATAAACCTGTCACCGCGTAATTAGATTTAGCCTGGGCTGGTTTTTCCTCTAATGAAATCACTTTGTTATTTTGGTCGAATTCAGCCACGCCATAGCGCTCTGGATCTTGCACATGATAGGCAAATACCGTGGCGCCGACAGTATTTTGATTGGCTCGCGAGAGTAGTTGATTTAAATCGTGTCCATAAAAAATGTTGTCACCCAAAATCAGCGTACTAGACTGCTGCTGAAGAAATTGTTCAGCAATAATAAAAGCTTGCGCTAGGCCTTCTGGTTTGGGCTGAACCGCATATTCAAACTGTACGCCCCATTGCTCGCCGTTACCCAATAATTGTTTAAACAGCGGCGTATCCTGCGGAGTAGAAATAATCAATATTTGCCTGATACCAGCCAGCATCAATGTGCTGATGGGGTAGTAAATCATGGGTTTGTCATACACCGGTAAAAGTTGCTTAGAAATAGCCAAGGTAGCAGGATACAGGCGCGTGCCTGAGCCGCCCGCCAAAATAATACCTTTACGCTTCAGCACGAGACTCTCCTAATTTTTTTACTTCCGCCACGACGCGTTTGACCTCAGTTTGCCATGTGGGTAAGGAAAGGCCAAACGTTTCAATAATCTTTTTGGTACTTAATCGAGAATTCATCGGTCGTGCCGCAGGCAAAGGATAATCGACGGTTTTAATCGGCTTTACCATTTCGGGCTTAAGTTTAATCGGCATACCAAGTTGATTAGCTGTTTCAACCACTAGTTTGGCATAGTCATACCAACTGGTCTCACCTTTACACACAATATGATAGGTACCGTATTTGCGATACGAGCCGGGTTCTGCTAATTGCTTAATAATATCCGCCACAGCATCTGCCAATAAACGCGCAGAAGTGGGAGAGCCGATTTGATCCGACACGATACTCAGACGCTCTCTCTCATTGGCCAATTTGAGCATGGTTTTTAGAAAATTCTCTCCATGCACGCCAAATACCCAGCTTGTTCGCAAGATGATATGTTTAGCAACCATTTTGCGTACCGCATCTTCCCCCAACCATTTCGTTTTTCCATATACAGAAGCCGGATTTACCTCATCATCTTCCAAATATGGTTGGAGTTTTTTACCATCGAACACGTAATCGGTGGAGAAATGGATCATCGGAATATTTTCTCTAGACGCATAACGCGCAAGAATCTTGGGCGCCTGTGCATTGATAGCATGCGCTGTAGTAGGCTCGTTTTCTGCCAAGTCAACCGCGGTATAAGCCGCTGGATTGACGATAATGTCTGGTTTAATTTTTTGTAGCATCATCTCAATCGCTGCAGACTGCCGAAAATCACATTCTTTGACGTCGACGCCCACAACATCACCCAGCGGTTTTAAACTGCGCATCAGCTCATGCCCCACCTGACCATTTTTCCCTGTCACTAGAATTTTCATACTCAACTTTCGTCTTGGTAATGTTGTTTAATCCACTCCAGATAAGCCCCAGAAATGATGCTAGAGACCCATGCAGGATGATCAAGATACCACTGTACAGTTTTGGCTAAACCGCTAGCAAAACTCTCCTTGGGCTGCCAACCCAAAGTTTGTTTAATTTTACTCGCATCAATCGCATAGCGCTGATCATGTCCTGGTCTATCCTGTACAAAGCGAATTTGGGATTGATAGGAAATACCGTCGCTACGCGGCCTTAATTGATCTAATAAACTACAAATCATTTTTACCACATCAATATTGGCTTGTTCATTGCCACCACCAATATTATAGGTTTCGCCCAAGGCACCTTGCGCAAGCACTGTGCGTATAGCCGCACAATGGTCGCTCACGTATAGCCAATCACGAATTTGTTGGCCATCCCCGTATACCGGCAGATCCTTACCGTCCAATGCATTAACAATCATCAAAGGAATCAATTTTTCGGGAAAATGAAATGGCCCATAATTATTGGAGCAATTCGTGGTTATCACTGGCAAGCCATAGGTGTGAAACCAAGCTCTCACTAAATGATCAGAGGCTGCTTTTGAAGCTGAATAAGGACTATTCGGTTGATAGCAATGTTGCTCAGTAAATGCCGGTTCTTTAGGCCGTAATGAGCCATATACCTCATCTGTTGAGATATGAATAAACCTGAATTGTGCGGCGAGTGCTGGGCTGAGTTGTTGCCAATATTCACGCGCGCATTCCAGCAGATGAAATGTACCCACCATATTGGTTTGGATAAAATCGGCTGGCCCATGGATAGAACGATCGACATGACTCTCAGCAGCAAAATTGATAATCGCCCTTGGTTGGTACTGCTGTAACAGTTGTTTCAGCAAAGCCCTATCGGCAATATCACCACGCACAAAGACATGGCCGGGGTGATCTTGCAGCGATGCAAGGTTTTGCAAATTACCTGCATAGCTAAGTTTATCTAGATTTAATATCGCTTCATCCGATTGCGCCAACCAATCCAAAACAAAGTTTGAACCAATAAAGCCTGCCCCGCCTGTCACCAATATCATTGTGCTGTTCCTATTGCTTTGTATTATTCGCTTGAGAGAAAGTTTGCCAGCGCCACATATCCACACACATTCTCTCCACATCAAACTGTGGCTGCCAATTTAATTGCTGTAGGGCTAAATTTGGATTGGCATAGTACTCTGCCAAATCCCCTGATCTACGCGCCACGAACTGATAAGGAATCGTTCGCTGACAAGCTTTTTCAAAGGCCTGCAGGAGCTCAAGCACGCTATAGGCCCGACCCGTACCCAAATTCACAGTGATATTATTTTGCTCGCGCACGAGATAATCCAAGCTGAGCAAATGCCCTCTCACCAAATCCTCGACATGAATATAATCACGTTTTCCTGTGCCATCTGGTGTCGGGTAATCATTGCCATAGATATTTAAGTGCGGCAAATCCCCACTTGCCACCTTGGCCAAATAGGGCATCAAGTTATTTGGCAGACCCATCGGATCTTCCCCTATTAAGCCAGAAATATGCGCCCCCGCAGGATTGAAGTAACGCAAAATCGCCACTTTAAAGGCTGGATCGCTGGCACAAATATCTTGCAGTATTTGCTCGATAAAGTATTTGGTCCTGCCGTACACGTTGCATGGTTGTAGCGGCATAGTCTCATCGTATTGCTTAGCACTCGTCATGCCATACACAGTGGCTGAGGATGAAAATATTAAGTGATTGACTTGATACTCACGCATCGTGCTAAAAAGGTTCAGACTGCCTAGCACATTGTTATCGTAATAAAGCCGTGGCTCTTGCTCGGCCTCAGCAACCGCTTTCAGTCCGGCAAAATGGAATACAGCGAAAATTTGCTGCTGCTGAAAAATTTTTGCCAACAGGGCTTTATCGCGGATATCCCCTTGCACAAACTTTACCGGCTTTGCGCTAATCTGTTGTATACGTTGCACCACGCTGGCTTTGCTATTGGCAAGATTGTCTAGGATAACGACTTGATAACCTGCTGCCAGCAGCTGTATTACAGCGTGCGAGCCGATATAGCCTGTTCCGCCTGTGACTAAGATGGTTTTGACTAGCATTAAAAAATATCCAATCCAGTAAATTTGCGGATATCACGAATTTGTCGCTTAGTGGGACGACCTGCCCCTCTTTCACGTCTGCCAACCTCAGCTAACTTGGTTATTTTGGCTTCCTCTCTGCGCTGTATGCTCTGCTCAGTCTCTCGATATAGCAACTGCGCCTCCGGCGCACCACGCCTGACCGTCGACAAGCCTAGTACCACTAACTCAATAGTCATATCTTTGCGTCGAATTAATAGCGTGGCACCCAGTTTGACCTCTTTGGAAGGTTTTACCCGCTCGTTATCCACCAACACTTTTCCACCTTCAATCGCGTCGGTAGCTAAGCTGCGGGTTTTAAAAAATCTTGCCGCCCACAGCCATTTATCAAGTCTAACTTTTTCGCCATCCAGCGCCATGATGATTAATCCTGACCGAATAAATCTCGGCTATATACTTTATCCAGAACATCTTGCAAATCTGATGTAATTCGATTGGCTACAATCACATCTGATTGTTGCTTAAAAGCAGTTAAGTCATTCACTACACGTGAGTTAAAAAAACTACTTTCGCTTAACACTGGTTCATAGACGATGACTTCAATACCCTTAGCCTTGATACGCTTCATAATGCCCTGGATACTAGAGGCACGGAAATTATCTGAGCCAGCTTTCATAATGAGGCGATAGATACCAACAATCTTAGGTTTTTTCTCAACAATCGTGTTAGCGACATAGTCTTTTCGGGTGGTATTGGATTCAACAATCGCCTTAATCAGATTTTGTGGAACCTCTCCATAGTTGGCATATAGCTGCTTGGTATCTTTGGGCAAACAGTAACCGCCATAACCAAATGAGGGGTTGTTATAGAAATCCCCTATACGCGGATCCAAACATACGCCTTGTATGATTTGTTTTGTATCTAATCCGTGACTGGCAGCATAGGTATCTAATTCATTGAAATATGCTACTCGCATGGCAAGATAAGTATTGGCAAATAATT